>Ga0310786_10000124_pt1 | contig 125565 bp, 125 predicted proteins | sample AusTroGonzalo_MG_FD_203881 | JGI IMG/M metagenome (GOLD analysis project Ga0310786, IMG submission 203881) | Bovine rumen microbial communities from tropical cattle in Woodstock, Queensland, Australia - Gonzalo_03 (v2) (version 2) | ecosystem: Host-associated > Mammals > Digestive system >...
TACTCACGAATAAAACCGACTAAAGCCCGAGAGTAATCTCGGGTTTTTATTTGGGGTTCAGGGTCGCCCTGACAAGTTTCCGTATTTGTGGTACACGAATACGTTGCTTGCTACTCCGTTCCGAAGATCAATTATGTTTTTAGCAGAATTTAGGAGGACTGGCTTATCGGGTGCATTAATGGGACTGTTATTGTTTGACAAACGATTGTTTGCCTTTTATCATTTTTAATGTAAATTCGTGAAAGGAATAAGTCAGTGTACGTTATCTGCAAACTTGCCGCACATATAAGTAATTATTTAATTATCAGCTAAGCTAAAAAGAGAAATAATTAAACAGGTAAGCAAAGATTAAAAGTACACAAAGATATAAAGAGTTAATTCATTCGGGCTTCCGATTGGATTATATGTCAGGATCCGTCACGGTATTCCGTTCGGATAAAGAACAGTATCCCTGCTTTGCTGCAGGGAACAGGCGTTAACAAAGCCACGACCTTTGACAATCTAAACCGCTTATTTCATCCGAACTGCGTCGCTATATAGGGGATTTGTTCTCATTTACATGACTGCAGTTTTGAAGATTACTCTTCTTAGCCCGGCATGAATATTAATTTAGGAGGCATTTTTATGTCTAACACATGTATTATCGGCTGCGATGAAATGAGAGAACGAGGCATCGACACGAGCTTTTATGAGTACAACAGAGTTCCTGGTATCTATAAAGCTGTTATCGATCTCATGGCTGAATCAAGGAAAAAAGGAACACTTAGGGTATTCCTGACTTTCTCTGATGGAAGAAAGATATTAGCGCCTGTTTATTGGTGGCAAAAGTATCTCGGATTCTACGAGCGGGCTCCAGGAGAAAATGTTCTGTTGGAGTACAAAAAGATCGAAGATGGCAGAGTGTTTCTTGTGTCTGCAGATACGAACGAAGAGGAGGATGTTCCTTATGAAATCCTCTGAAATAACCTTTCTGCCCGACAGTCTGCTTGTATGCTACCAGATAATGTTTACGGATTATCCTGATATCGTATCAGTTTTCCAGCTTCAGAAGATGCTTAAAATCAGCAGGCAACTTGCCTATGAGCTGATATACAACGGTTCGATCAAAGCGGTAAAGGTTGGGAATTCATACAGGATCCCGAAGGTCAGCGTTATCGGGTATATGCTTAACGCCGCATGAAGGCCGGCCCGTCCTTTGAGTTTTCGTTATTGTATTTCGCTATGAAATGCTTTTATACTAAATCTCAAGGACGGGTTGTTCTGCTTACAACCAACTACAAGGAGGAAAAACAATGGTAGCAGGACACCTGACAAAGAGAAACGGATATTATTATGTCGTATTGAGCTATTACGACCCTGATGGAAAGAGGCACTTCAAGACCTTTTCGACCGGACTTAAGGTTGTATCGGGCAATCTGCGTAAGGCAGAAGAGATGCTGCAGAAATACCGTGCAGAGTTCTTCACACCCACATGCGTAAACTCGATGCATTCCGATATGCTTTTTACAGATTACCTGAGCAAGTGGCTTGAGATAGTCAGGATAAGGATAAAACCAACAACGTTTGCATCTTATAAGAACGTCGTTGAAAAGAAGATCATTCCTTATTTTGTGAAGTTTCAAAGAACACTTATGGATGTGAAACCGGCCGACATACAGGCATTTTACATTGAAGAGCTTAAGAGGATAAAGCCTAACTCTGTAATAAGGGAACACGCTATTATCCATGAAGCTTTGAAGTATGCCTACAAGATAGGACTCGTAAATGACAATCCGGCAGCCAGAGTCGACAGACCCCGAAAGAACGCATACGAACATAACTTTCTCAACGGAGAAAAACTGGAATGCGTTTTTGAGGCCGTCAGAGGCACCAAATTCGAGCTGCCTGTCCTTACCGCAGCTTTCTATGGATTGAGGCGGGGAGAGGTCTTAGGGCTCAAATGGGACGCTGTAGACTTTGACAATTGCACCTTGACAGTTAAACATACGATTGTAGAAACGAACATTGACGGGAAAAATGTATTGATCCGCCAGGATTCAGGCAAGACTAAGTCAAGTTCCAGAACCCTTCCGCTTGTCGGGAAGTTCCGTGAGTATTTCGCAGAAGTAAAGCGTGCGCAGGAAGAGAATAAACGCATCTGTGGCAGTTGCTACAACTACGATTTTGACGGGTATATTTTCGTGGATGAAATGGGAAATCTGATTCGTCCGGATTATCTTAGCTGTCAGTTTCCGAAGTTTCTGGCCAAGCATGGTCTTGAGAAGATACGTTTTCACGATCTCAGGCACAGTTGTGCAAGCCTGTTGGTAGCGAGCGGAGTACCGCTTAAGAGTGTGCAGGAATGGCTGGGCCACAGTGATTTCAGCACTACGGCCAACATATACACACATCTTGACTTCTCTGCAAAGATAGCGTCTTCCATGGCTATGGAGCGAACTCTGGCACTGCCTGACACAGACTTCTCGAGTCCCTGGAAAGCTAATAAACACAAGGACTCTGGAGAAGCAGGAAACGCGAAATGTTTTGCGTAGATTGTATTTTTGGAGCGATATTCCGGTGTTTCAGATTCTGAACGTTCAAGCCCGGAAAGCTAATAAAGACGAGGGTTTGAAGGGGAGAGGGTTCCAAAATCACTTGCCTTGCCCGTTTTTCATGAAACGAGAAGAATGAAAAACCGGCATTCTCCCCAAAATAAAAATGCCTGCAAACGCAATGTTTACAGGCATCTGTGGCGGAGATGGTGGGATTCGAACCCACGTATCGGTTGCCCGATAAACGCATTTCGAGTGCGCCCCGTTATGACCACTTCGATACATCTCCCTGCCAAAAAGCAAGCTACGATCGCATAATACTGAACGCCATCCGATCCGTCAACCGGAGCGATATGGAGCGTTATTGGAGCGATATTCATAAGAACGAAGCCGCAACAATCTCGCAAAGTGCTTGTTTTATTGAGCCATGTTCTTTAAGCCAAAAAGAGGCAATCACATTTCGAGTGCGCCCCGTTATGACCACTTCGATACGTCTCCGTAGCCGTTATATTATAGCAACTTTTAAAGGGGTGTCAAAAACAGATCTTACCCTTCATAATGTCCGCAGATTCCTTGCCCTGGAAGTATTCTACGATCGAAAGACCGAAGGGGACGGAGGTGCCCATAGCCTGGCTCGTGATGATGTTCCCGCAGATGACGGACTTGGATTCTTTATCAAGATCAGCGCCTTTAGAAGAGAGGACATCCCAGAAGCCTGGATTGCAGGTTGAATGCTTGCCTTCAAGGAGTCCCAAGTTGGCAAAGATGGTGGGAGCTGCGCAGATGGCGGCAATTCCCTTGCCGTCGCTGTTGAACCTGACGACGGCGTCAGTCAGCTTCTTTGTGTTGCCGAGGTTCTCGGTACCCTTGATCCCGCCTGGGAGGACCAGCATGTTGTAATCGTCAAAATCGATCTCATCAATCTGCTTGTCGGCAGTGATTACTATGCCTCTTGAAGCGGTAACGGTCTTGGTGGGCATTACGGAAACCATGTCACATTCGATGTTTGCGCGCCTTAAAATGTCCGCAGGCGTAATTGCCTCGACTTCTTCGGAACCGTCAGCTATGAAAATCGCAACTTTTGCCATAAACCTTTTTTCCCCTATTATATTTATTTTTTTGTGGTAATATATGCAAATGTTATTCTAATCCTTTCAAGTAAGGGAGCGCAATATGAATCTGATTAATCAAGAAGAAGTACAGTTTCCGGGGCTCGGGCTCAAGTTCAACATTGACCCTGTCGCGTTCAGAATCGGTAACTTCGAGGTTTACTGGTACGGAATCCTTATAGCGGCAGCTTTGGTTGTCTGCATCGTTCTGGCACTTAAGCAGGCGAAAAAGAACAATTTCCCTGACACACTTGTTTATGACACGATGCTCGTTACGATCCCCTGTGCGATCGTTGGCGCACGTGCGTACTATGTAATCTTCAACTGGGATATCTATAAGGACAATCTCAAGAGCATATTCGATACCAGGGCCGGAGGCCTTGCCGTTTACGGCGGTATCCTTTGCTGCATTCTGGGACTCCTCATCATGTGCAAGATCCGCAAGATCCCTTTCACGTCGCTTACGGATTACATCGCAGTATATCTGCCTCTCGGACAGGCTATCGGCCGTTGGGGCAACTTCTTCAACCAGGAAGCTTTCGGTACAACAACGACAATGCCCTGGGGTATGTGGAGTGAATCAACCCGCAGCTATATCGCAAGATTCTGCCCCGAGCTCGTTGCTTTATCTCCCGTTCATCCGACATTCCTTTATGAGTCGGTTGCAGACCTGATCATCTTCATCATTCTTCTCCAGGTAAGGAAGAAGAGCACACACGCATTTGAAACATCATGCGCTTATTTCGTACTCTACGGTGCTGTCCGTTTCTTCATCGAAGGATTAAGGACAGACTCACTCTATATCACAGGAACAACGATCCGTGCTTCACAGGCACTGTCACTTTTCCTGCTCCTGTTCGGTCTTTTCTACATCGCTTTTGCTCATCTCAAGGGTTGGGAGAGAAAGCCTTTCCCCGCAAAGCTCTATGCTGAGACAGCACCCGTAAGGGAAGCTTCAAAGGCTGAGGCTGATGAAGATTCTGATGAGGAAGAGGAGTCTGAAGAAAAGGCTCTTGCTGTTAAGGAAGAGGGTGCTTCTGACGATTCTGATTCCGACTCTGAGGAAGAAAAATCTGAATCAGAAGATACTGACGAAGACGAAGAAGAAACTAAAGATTCAAAGGATTCGAAAGCTAAAGACTGATGGAAAACAGCAACAATTCCGGTTTTGTAAGGATGCGTGCCGGTGCCGTCTTAAAGACGGTAGACTATTACCTTGTCGTACCGATCATGCTTCTTACCATCATTGGATTGTATGTCCTTCAGAAGGTTCTTTCGAAGGGTTATGTCGCATACCCGGGTAACTACTACAGACAGATAGCTGCTACTGCCGCCGGTGTTTTCGTCGCGTTGGTCATAAGCCTTCTCGACATGCACATGCTCAAGGCCGTTGGCCGCGTCGTTTATGTAGTTTCGCTCCTGCTTCTCATCCTGGTTCCTATCGACGGATATTCGCTCGCAGGACAATGGGGTGCTGATGCTTGGCTCAAACTCCCTGTTATCGGTAACTTCCAGCCGTCCGAGCTCGCAAAGATCGGTCTTATCCTTTTGGCTTCCGAAGTTTTCGAGATGATGTCGCTTAAGAAGGTAACCATCATCAAGGGTTTCGGAATATTGGCAGCTATCTATGCTCCGCCGCTCCTTCTGATCCTTACGCAGCCTGACTTCGGAACGGCGATGGTTATCCTGTTCACGTTCGTCTGCATCATGTTTGCATGGGGCGTTAAGTACAGATACTTCCTTCTGGCTTTCTCATCTGCGGTCGTTATCATCATCCCTGCGATGTGGAACTTTTATCTCGAGCCTTACCAGAAAGAGCGTATCCTTTCGCTCGTTTTTGAAGGATCTGACCCTAAAGCCGAGTACAACCTTATCCAGTCAAAGAACGCTATCGCTTCGGGCGGCCTTATCGGCAACAAGACCGGCATTTTTACGACCGTTCCGGTTAAAGAGAGTGACTTTATCTTTGCCGCGGTTTCAGAACACCTTGGATTTATCGGTACAACGGCGGTAATAATCCTCGCGTTCTTCTTCATATGCAGATGTCTTTACGTTGCGTCAAAAGTATCCTCAAAGGCCGCATCTTACTGCCTTACAGGTCTGGCCGGATACTTTGCTTTCCACTATATAGAAAACCTCGGAATGTCGGTCGGACTCCTGCCGATCACGGGAATCCCGCTTCCGTTTATCAGCCTCGGAGGTACAGCTCAGCTGATCAACTTCCTTGCTTTTGGACTAATATTGAATATATCGATGTCGCGAGGGCGAGTCGGCGGATAATGGTTTGTTTTGAGGGGAACAAATGATAGGTCAATGGCGTCAGAAACTTCATATAGAACCACCGAAGGGTTGGCTTAACGACCCGAATGGTCTTTGCTATTTCAAAGGCAAATACCATGTGTATTTCCAGTATCTTCCGGATTCGGCGGAAGGTGAGGGAAGAAAGTGCTGGGGTCATTATGAAAGCTATGACATGATCACCTGGAAGTTTGCCGGCACCGCTATTGAACCCGACATGGAATATGACCTTACAGGCGCTTTTTCAGGCTCTGCGGTCGTTAACGGCGATATTCTCGAACTCTTCTATACAGGCAACGTAGAACACCCCGGCGATTACGATTACATCACTGCCGGAAGAGATGCGAACCAGATCCGCGTTTCCTCCAAAGACGGCAGGGAGATGAGCACCAAAGACGTTCTTCTGAGGAACAGCAGCTATCCTGAATATTGCTCATGCCATGTCAGAGATCCTAAAGTCACGCTTGAAAACGGCATCTGGCGCATGGTACTGGGTGCACGCACACTTGATGATGAAGGCTGTGTCCTTATCTATGAGGGAAAGACCCCTGATGAATTCGAATTCGTAAAGAAGCTTTCCGTACCTGATTTCGGCTATATGTGGGAATGCCCTGACATGTTTGAGCTCGGCGGAAACACTTATCTTGCAGTATGTCCGCAGGGCCTTAAGCACAGGGAATTCAAATATCAGAACGTCTATTCCAGCGGATATTTCAAAGTCAACGGCGATGAACTCACTGATTTTGAGGAGTTCGATTACGGCTTCGATTTCTATGCACCGCAGACTTTTGAGACTACAGACGGCAGACGCATCCTGATCGGCTGGATGGGCATGGGCTCTGAGTCCGGATATACTAATCCAACAGTTGCTTTGGGCCGCCAGCACTGCCTTACGCTGCCTCGCGAACTGACGGTTTCCACTGACGGTGCGCTCCTGCAGAATCCGATAAGAGAGATTTATTCTCTCCGAATCTCACCCTCTGAACTCCGCAGCGAGCAGAGGTGGTATAAGCTGCCTTTCGATGTTGTCGTAAACACCGTAAAGCCTGATGAAAAATGCATCATGGAAATCGGAAAAGCAAAGATCACATGGCACGGTGAAGGATATCTCGAACTCTCGTTTGCCGACGAACAGGCTGCGGGCGGAAGGACCGTCCGTAAGGTCAAGATAGATAACCTGAGCGATATCAGAGTCGTTGCGGACAGATCAAGCCTTGAGATATTTGCAAACGGCGGAAGATACGTCATGAGCTCGAGGTTCTATCCTGAATATGAGACGGTATCCGTAAGTGTTTCTGGTTTCAGGGCACAGCTTTTCGAGCTTGAGATAAAGAATTCCCTGGTTGCTATCGGCGAGGCGCTCATCGATTTCATTCCTGACAGAAAGGGATGTGAGTTCGGCGACGTTTCTGCCTTCTCACCCGCTCCGGGCGGCGCGCCTGCAAACGTTACCGCTGCTTTCTCCAAGCTCGGCGGAAATGCCAGGATGGTAACCCAGCTCGGAAAAGATCCTTTCGGTGACATGATTATCAAGACTCTTGATGATTCCGGTGTAGATACTTCCGCGGTCAGCAGGACAGACAAGGCAAATACCGCTCTGGCTTTCGTAAGCCTTAGCCGCAACGGAAACAGGACTTTCTCGTTCTACAGGAATCCTTCCGCAGACATGCTCCTTGCTCCCGAACAGATAATCCCCGATATGTTTGACGACTGCACGTTCCTTCATTTCTGCAGCGTCTCTCTCGGCGATTTCCCTATGAGGGACGCGCACAAGACAGCGATCTTACTGGCCAGAAAGAGCGGCGCTGTAATAAGCTTTGACCCGAACCTGAGGTTCATGCTCTGGGATGATAAAGACGAGCTTAAGAGAGTTGTCCTCGAGTTTATACCGGAAGCAGACATCCTTAAGATATCTGACGAAGAACTCGAATTCATTACCGGAGAGACTGATTTTGAGGCTGCTCTGCCAAAGCTTCTTATCGGAAACGTAAAGCTCGTTATCTACACCTGCGGCGCGGACGGCGCTTATGCCGCAAACCGTGAAGGCATTGCTTATGCTCCCGGACATGAGGTAATTACAGCTGACACTACGGGTGCCGGCGACTGCTTCGTCGGTGCGTTCTTGAGGTGTCTTGAACTCAACGGAATAAAGAAGGAAGATCTCGACAAGATCAATTCCGGCATGCTCAAGGCTTATCTTGCTTTTGCGAATGCGTGCAGCGCGGTATCGGTAACCCGCAAGGGCGCGATTCCTTCGTATCCTACGCTTGAAGAAGTTCTCAGAGGCGGACTGCTGACTTAAGGCTCTTTATCTCGGCGTCAGTTAGTTCTCTGATCGCGCCTGCGTTTTCAGGCGATATATCTATCTCAAGATCTGCAAGAGAAACTCTTCTTAATGCGATCACTTCTTTGCCGAAGTGCGCGAAGATCCTTCTGACTTCATGAGTCTTTCCTTCGAAAAGCGTTATCTCCGCAGTATGGTCATCGATCGCAGAAAGCTCTGCGGGAGCTGTCTTTACGGGCATGTCCATGTCTGTCAGGGTTACGCCTTCCTTGACTTTTGCGATCTCCGAATCAGCCCAGGAATGGCCTTCGAAAGTAACATGGTATCTTTTCGCGATGTGATATTTAGGAGACTGAAGCCTGTGCGAAAGTTCTCCGTCATTGGTGATTATCAGAAGTCCTGTCGTGTGATAGTCGAGACGTCCGACAGGAGCGAGTTTCTTGCCGCGGAGTTCGTCCGGGATAAAGTCTCCGACGCAGGTAAGGCGCGGATCTTCCATGGCCGTAAGCACGCTGTCAGGCTTGTCTAAAAGGAAATACAGATTGTCCTTTTGGCCTATCTCGCTGCCGTTTATGGTTATGGTATCGGTATCTTTGACCTGCATCCCGGGATCCTTTGCAACAGCACCGTTAACTGCGACACCGCCTGAAGCGATGAGGGAACGCACTGAAGATCTCGTGCCGATGCCTGAATTTGCAAGGATCCTGTCTAATCTCATAAAAAGGATTATATCATGTAGTATAATTTTCTTTATTACGCGCGAAGGGAATACCTATAAATATGGCAGATGGATTTGAAGCGAAATGGGAAGAGTTCGAGGCTAAATGCCGCGCGTGCAATAACTGTGACCTCAGAGCAGGCTGCACCAACGTCGTCATATACAGAGGCGGACGTCAGGCTTCGCTCATGATCATAGGCGAAGCTCCCGGCGAGCAGGAGGACCTTCAGGGCCGTCCTTTTGTCGGCAGGTCAGGCCAGCTCCTTCAGAATCTCATCGACTGCTACGGATTCACCGAGCAGGACTATCACATCTGCAACATTGCGAAATGCCGTCCTCCTCAGAACAGGAGACCTACACCTCAGGAGATACATGCCTGCAAGCCCCTCCTGGCCGAGCAGTTCAGGCTCGTCCGTCCGAAGGTCATCCTTCTCTGCGGCTCCACGGCGTACGAGGCTTTCTTCGGAGAAAAGCCCGTCATGCGCGACGTCAGGGGTTTCTTCATCGAGAAGAACGGGTTCTACATCATGACCACATACCATCCTGCTTTTGCTTTGAGAAATCCGCGCAACAAGCTCCCGATCTACGAGGACATGGGCAAGGTCAGGGCTAAACTCACCGAGATAGGCGCGATGCCGCCTCTGCCTGCTATCTGAATAATCTAAAGAAACATATTGATTTTCATATTCTGATTTGCTATACTTCGTTGGTCGTTAATCGACATAGCCGAATTGTGTAACGGTAGCACACCGGTCTCTGACACCGTTTGTCTAGGTTCGAATCCTAGTTCGGCTGCCAAAAGCAAATGACCCTCCGGTTCATCCGCGAGGGTCATTTTTCATTATACTGACAGATATGCGCAAAAGACTTTTTTACCTCATAGCGACACTGGTGATACTCGCCATAGAGATCTTTATCGGATTGTTTGTCCATGACAGATTCGTAAGGCCCTTTATCGGTGACGTGCTCGTGGTCATTCTGATCTATACGTTCATCAGGATATTTGTTCCGGAGAAAGTCAGGCTTCTTCCGCTCTATGTTTTCATTATCTCGGTGATAGTGGAGATGTTGCAGTACTTTAAGATCGTCGAGATCCTGGGACTTCAGGACAACAGGCTGATGAGCACCATAATAGGTACTTCATTTGATATAAGAGATATATTATGTTACTTTGTCGGGTGTGCGTTCTGCGGTATATGGGAATATCTGAGATATAGAAAGAATAAGGTTAATTCATAATGAACTATAAAGTAATAGATAAAGAAACATACTATCGTAAAGGCGTTTTCCGTCATTTCTCGGAAGACTGCAAGTGCTCTGTCTCAATGACTTCAAGGGTCGACGTGACGGAACTTGTGAAATATTCGAAAAGTACGGGTACCAAGTTTTACATCAACTTCCTTTACCTGTTAACGAAGGTCTTGAATTCCAGGGACGACTATAAGATGGCATATCTCTGGCAGACCGAAGACATCATATGCTACGACGTGATCAACCCGACTCAGTATGTCTTCCATGAGGACACTGAGACCTGCACTCCGGTCTACACCAATTACGACCCGGACTACAAGACGTTTTACGATAACGCTCTGGCAGATGTTGAGAAGGCGAAGCAGACGCGTGAGTACATGCTCGATCCCATGAATCATCCCAACTGGTTCGATGCTTCGTATATCTCATGGCTGTCCTACGATTCGCTCAATGTTGAGCTCCCTGACGGATATCTTTATTTCCAGCCCATCATCAACTGGGGCAAGTACAGGGAAGAGAACGGCCGTCTTATGCTGCCTCTGACCGTAAGGATGAATCACGCGATAGCTGACGGATATCTCGTAGCAAAGGTATATAAGCTTTTGGATGAAGAGATAGCGAAGTTTACCGGGGAGGAAAAGTAAATTGCGCAGTTTCAAAGTAACAGCGGCACAGGACGGCAAGCACGTCGTAAAGGCTTCCTCGGAGGCATTTCCGGGACTTAAGCAGGCGGATCTTTTCCATGCGCTGAAGCGCAAGGACATTAAGATCGACGGCAAGCGTACTTCTCAGGACGTTGCGGTAAAAGAGGGACAGACCGTTGAAGTCTGGCTTCCTGACGAGCTTTTCGAGGGGAGCGCCAAGAATGCGGAGCCCGAGAACGAAAAGGAGCCCTTCAAGATCGTCGCTGAGACAAAAGGCCTCATTATCGTCAACAAGTCCCAGGGCATTGCGGTCCATTCCGGCAAGAGCACCGGAGAGGACACCCTGATCGATCTCATCCGCAGCAAGACCAAGTTCAAGGAGGCTGAACTCTGCCACAGGATCGATATGAACACCGGCGGCCTTGTAATGGTCGCAAAGGACAAGAAAGCACTGGCTGACGCTGTCAAACTCTTTAAGGACGGCCTCGTTACCAAGCGCTACAGGGCATTGGTCCTTGGCACTCCCAATGTCGGCGAGGGCACTGTCTGTGATGACGGTACCCTGATGTATGAGGTGACCGGATTCCTTGAAAAGACCAAGGACGGCAAAGTTTATATCCATGATACGAAGCAGCCGAGAGACCTCGCTATCGCCACAAGATACAGGGTGCTTGAGACATACAGGGCTGCAGGTCCTGACCGTGTTGACGTTTCTGACATCGAGTGTGAGCTCGTTACCGGAAGGACGCACCAGATAAGGGCTCAGTTTGCTCATTTGGGATTTCCGATCGTAGGCGACGGCAATTACGGAAGGGCGAAGCAGAACTCTTTCTTTACTACGATCGACGGCGGAAAGGTCAAGTACCAGCAGCTTTTCGCGTGCAGGATCACATTGGGCAAGATCCCCAGGGACAACATTCACTTTGATGTATCCGGAAAATCATTTAGAATAGAGCCTGATTACGGCGTAATGCTCAAGAGAGGCAAGAAGAGATAATGGCAGATACAAGACCCATCGGGGTTTTTGATTCAGGTATAGGCGGACTTACGGTCCTTCGCGAGATCTGGAACGTTCTCCCGGGTGAGAGCACGATCTATTTCGGCGACAACGCCAGGGCTCCTTACGGAAACAAGTCCAGGAGCACGGTAATCCGCTATTCACTCCAGAACATGAAGTTCCTTGAGTCAAAGGACGTAAAGATGATCGTTATCGCGTGTAATACCGCGAGCGCGTACGCGTACGATACATTAAAGGACAGGTCCGGCGTTCCGGTTGTCGAGGTTGTTACTCCGGGTGCGGAGGCTACCGTTAAGGCTACGAAGAACGGAAAGATCGGCATCATCGGTACGAAAGCTACTATCTCCACGGGCGTTTACAAGCAGGCCGTTGAGAGCTGCGCGTTAAAGCACGGACTTAAGAATATCGAGATATATCAGAAGACATGCCCGCTGTTCGTTCCTCTCGCTGAGGAAGGCTGGTGGGACAACGATATCGCAAGGCTTACCGCGAAAGAGTACCTGACGCCTTTAAAGGAAGCGGGGATAGATACGCTCGTAATGGCGTGCACGCACTATCCGCTCCTTACAAAGATAATCGCGGAGACGATGGGCGAGGGGATCACTCTGGTAAACACCGGAGCTGCCGCAGCGGCTGTTGTCAGGGATATGCTCAACAAAGACGGCAAGACCGCAGATGACGCGGGAGCACCCAAAAGAGAATTCTATACGAGTGACGAGCCCCAGATGTTCGAAAGCGTTGCGGCGCCGTTTCTCGGTGAAGGACTGCCTTCGGGCACCGGTCATTTTTCGACCGACAGATATGAAGTGGAGATCTGATAATGGAAAAGTGTGTACTGCAGATTAAGACCGGGATGTACGGCGAGCCTTTTTTCGCCGAAGGAACCTATTCTGAGGAAAAAGGCATCCTGAAATACAACTGGACCGAGCTTCACGAAAACGAGCGAGTAGCTTCCGATTTCGAGCTGGTTTGTGACGCAGCCGGAAAACAGGTCACGGTAATCAGGGGAGGAGACGTTTCCTCTAAGATGGTCTTCGAACCCGGAAACCGCACCAAAGGCTCGCTCAACACCATGTTCGGAGTCATTGAAGTCGTTATTGCAACAGAGTATATTAATTTTCCTTCAGCACTTAACGAGACCCTGGAATTCAGTTATACTATGGACCCTGACGAAGGCGAGTCCGTAAAAAATGTTTTTTCCATAAAAAGGCTCTTGCAAAACTCAGAAGGATAATGTATTATTTTCAAGCATTGTTTGAGAAAGGAATTGGAGGTGAAGATAAATGGCACATCCCAAGCGTAAATGGTCGAAGGCAAGAACAGCCCGCCACAGAAGCTTGTTCAAGCTTAACATGCCGGGTTTCGTTGAATGTCCCCAGTGTCATGCTAAGATGCTTCGCCGCACGGTCTGCAAGAACTGCGGTTACCTGGATGGAAAACAGGTTATCAAAGTCGGCGAAGAGGCCTGAACAAGACTTAATAGTAAATCAAGGCAGTGTTTAGTTTAGGCACTGCCTTTTTTTATGTAACAGACATGAAAGGATCAGTATGAGCAAACCGGTTGTTGCGATAGTAGGCCGCCCGAACGTGGGTAAATCGAGCCTGTTCAACACACTTTACGGTGAACGCCTGTCGATCGTTGCTGACACTCCCGGTGTCACGCGAGACAGGATATACGCGGAAACCTCATGGAGGGGCCGCGAGTTTCTCATGATCGACACCGGCGGTATCGAGCCCGGCAACAGTGAGGACGTCATCCTCACGCAGATGCGTCTGCAGGCCGAGATCGCGATCGAGACCGCTGACGTTATCCTTTTCATGTGCGACCTCAAGGCCGGTCTTACCGCTGCCGATGAGGAGATCGCGGTAATGCTGCGCAAGGCGGGACGCCCTGTCGTAGTAGCCGTCAACAAATCAGACTACGTCGGTGACGCACCGCCGGAATTCTATGAGTTCTACAACATGGGTCTTGAGAACGTCTGCGCCATTTCAGCTGCACACAGACTGGGCTTGGGCGAGATGCTCGACATGATCTATGAGAACTTCCCGCCCGAAGATGAGAATGAGGGCAAAGAAGAGTCCATCAGGGTAGCCATCATCGGCCGTCCTAATGCAGGCAAATCCTCACTTTCCAATAAAATGACCGGTCAGGACAGGAGCATCGTCTCCGACATTGCCGGTACCACCAGAGATGCGATCGACTCCGAGATCGTTAACGATAAAGGCCATTTCACCATCGTTGATACCGCAGGCATGCGCAAGAAGGGAAAGATAGAGGACCTTATCGAGCGTTATTCCATGGTACGCGCGCTTGCTGCCATCGACCGCGCTGATGTTTGCGTCATAATGATCGATGCTACGGAGGGCGTTACCGAGCAGGATACGCGTATCGCAGGACTTGCACACGATTCCGGAAAAGCTTCAATTATCTGCGTAAATAAATGGGACATCGCGCCCAAGGAGACAGGCACCGTTGAGCGTGCCACAAAGGTCATCCGCGAGAGACTGGGATTCATGACTTATGCCCCGGTACTCTTTATTTCCGCTAAGACAGGACAGCGTGTCGATAAACTTTTCGACCTCATTAACACTGTCTATCAGAATGCAAATAAGCGCCTTTCGACATCTGTCTTAAACCAGATGATCTCGGAGGCTGTTACTCAGGTACCTACACCTCAGGATAAGGGTAAGCACCTAAAGATCTATTACGGTACACAGGTTGCCGTAAAACCTCCTACGATCGCGCTTTTCGTAAACGACAAAGAACTCTCGCACTTCTCTTACGAGAGGTATCTTGAAAACCAGCTCCGCCGTAATTTCGGCTTTGAAGGCGTGCCAATACGTTTGCTTTTGCGCAATAAGAACGGCACAGAGGACTGATATCTCCATATATTTGTGAAAAATTACAGTGCCTAATATATGCGCGCGAGTAGCAAAATATTAGGCGGTTTATATTACGCGCATTTTTAATTATTCTAACGAGGATTTACACATGGCATTACAGAAGATCGAAAACTTAAGAAACATCGCCATCATCGCACACGTCGACCACGGCAAGACGACCATCGTCGACTCAATGCTCAAGCAGGCAGGAGTTTACCGTGAGAACGAGGCAGTCGTTGAGCAGGTAATGGACTCCAACGACCTCGAGCGTGAAAGAGGTATTACCATCCTCGCTAAGAATACTGCGATCGATTATAAGGGCATCCGTATCAACGTCGTTGACACTCCCGGCCACGCCGATTTCGGCGGTGAGGTTGAGCGTGTCCTCAAGATGGTAGACGCCGTTCTCCTCGTTGTTGACGCTTTCGACGGACCTATGCCTCAGACAAGATTCGTTCTTCACAAGGCTCTTGAACTCGGCCTCAAGCCTATCGTCTGCATCAACAAGATCGACCGTCCCGATGCACGTCCGAAGGAAGTTGTCGACATGGTACTCGATCTTTTCATCGAGCTCGGTGCTGATGATGACCAGCTTGAATTCCCTATCGTATATTCATCCGGTAAGACCGGTATCGCTACACTCGACCTCAAGGAATATGAAGAGGGCAAGCAGCTCGACTTCACACCTCTCCTTGATACTGTAGTCGAGTACACACCCTGCCCTGAGGGAGATCCCGAGGGTCCCATGCAGCTCCTCGTTTCCAACATCGACTCTGACCCTTACATCGGAAGGATCGGTATCGGAAGAGTTGAGAGAGGCGTAGTTAAGCAGGGTGAGAACGTAGCACTTGTTACTTACGGACAGGACGGCAAGAGAAACGCGCGTGTAGTAAAGCTCCTCAGATTCCATAACCTCGGCCGTGAGGAAGTTTCCGAGGCTTCCATCGGTGAGATCGTCTGCGTTGCAGGTATCGCTGACATCAACATCGGTGATACTCTCTGCGATGCCGCAAATCCTGAGGCACTCCCGTTCGTAAAGATCGACGAGCCTACCATCGCAATGACATTCTCCGTCAACGACAGCCCTTTTGCAGGACAGGACGGTAAGTTCGTTACATCACGTCACTTAAGAGAAAGACTTTTCAAGGAGATCGAGACAAACGTTTCCATGAGAGTCGAAGAGACAGATACCACTGAGGCATTCATCGTAAAGGGTAGAGGAGAGCTCCATATCTCAGTCCTCATCGAGACAATGCGCCGTGAAGGTTATGAATTCCAGGTCAGCAAGCCGAAGGTCATCATGAAGGAGATCGACGGTGTTCTCCACGAACCTGTCGAGGACCTCGTTATCGATGTTCCTGAGGACTTCGTAGGACCTGTTATGGAAAAGATCGGAAGACGCCGCGGAGAGCTTCTTAACATGCTTCCTCCGACCAAGGGATACACAAGGCTTGAGTTCAGAATTCCTTCCCGCGGCCTCCTCGGTTACCGTACCGAGTTTTTGACCGACACTAAGGGCAATGGTATAATGAACAGCATTATCAGCGGGTTTGAGCCCTTCGCAGGCGACATCGAAACGCGCGGTCAGGGAGTTCTCGTAGCATTCGAGACAGGCACCGCAGTTACCTACGGATTGTTCAATGCCCAGGACAGAGGACCGCTCTTCATCGGAGCAGGCACACCTGTCTATGAGGGCATGATCGTCGGCGTAAATCCCAAGCCCGAGGATATAACGGTTAACGTCTGCAAGAAGAAGCATGTAACCAACATGCGTTCAGCCGGAGCAGATGACGCAATGCGTCTTACGCCTCCGCTCAACTTCTCGCTGGAGCAGTGCCTCGAATTCGTCGAAGACGACGAGCTCTGTGAGGTAACGCCGAAGAACATCCGTCTGAGGAAGAAGATCCTCAACAATGATCTCCGCGCCAAGACCGTTGCAAAAATGAAGAAAGACTGATCCCCGCAGGGAACCGTCCTGCGGAGAGCAATAGATAAAAAAGGCTTTTCGGAGGACGCCCAAGGACTAATCCATGCTTTCAAAGAAGATATGGGTCGCTCTGCGCATACTTGTAATACTTGTACTCCTGTTCGGCTTTGCCGTTCTCGGTGTTTTCGGCGGATTTAACTACGTCATTTCACAGGACGCGCGCTTTTCTACGCTTAAGAAGGGCCTTGCAGAAGGAAAATACAAGGTTACCGCAGAGACCAAAGATGCAGTTACAGTCGTAGTGGAAAGCGGCGATTCCACATCGGATATTGCCGATAAGCTCTACGAAAAAGGTCTTATCAAGAATAAGCTTGTATTCTCATTGATGAGCAAGATCAACGGTTTTGACGGCGCTTATGTTGCCGGCACGCATTATCTGCTCAAGTCTTATTCATATGACGAGATCATGTTCTTCATGACGCTTGAATCCGCGACAGTCGCAGTCACGATCCCCGAGGGTTCGACCTATGTTCAGGTCAAGAAACTCCTTCATAAGGCGGGCCTGACTTTTAACGATGAGGAATTCGACCAGTGCATGAATTCCCCTAACATGTTCGTCGACTACGACTTCATTTCCAAGATCGAGATCAACGAGGACCGCGACTATATCCTTGCGGGCTACCTCTATCCCGATACATACATGTTCGATATCAACGCAAAGCCTGAGGCCATCATCAGGAAGTTCCTCAGCAACATGAGGTCCAAGCTTTACGATGAGTACTACAAGCGTGCTTCCGGCCTTAAGATGTCTATGGACCAGGTCATCACGCTGGCTTCGATCATCCAGATGGAAACAGGTAAGCCCCGTGATATGATGTATGTCTCTGCGGTCTTCCACAACAGGCTTAAATCAAAGGATAAGTCACTGCGCAAGTTCGGATCGAGCGCGACCATAAACTATCTGGTAGAGAAGAACGGCGGTAAGACATCGCTGCTCCATTCAGATGATGAACTCGCGATAGATTCTCCTTACAACACTTATAAGCATGAAGGATTACCTCCGGGACCTATCTGCATGCCCGGTCTTGATGCGATCTCTGCTGCTCTCTATCCGGAAGCAGGATGCGGCTATCTGTACTTCTGCGCTACAGGCGACGGCGGTACTGCCTTTGCCACAACGCTCAAGCAGCACAATAAGAATGTCGCTAAGTATAAGGATAACTGGACCAAGCATGAGGACGTAACAGAAGAAGAGCCTCACGGTGAGGATATCGACGATCAGAATGCCGGTGAAGAACCTGATGAACAGGAACCGGCATAATCCGGAAAAACAGCGGTTATGACGAGCGTATCTACTGACAATAAATCCGGTCGCAGCAGTGTCGAAGTCTTATCTCCGGCAGGCGATCTTTCCAAGCTGAAGACGTCTGTAAATTACGGTGCAGACGCGGTTTATCTGTCAGGAACCTCATACGGCCTTCGTGCATCTTCAGGTAATTTCACCAGGGAAGAGATGAAAGAGGGTATAGCTTATGCCCATGCGCACGGCGTTAAGTGCTATGTCACGATGAATGTCATGCCGACTGAAGAGGACCTGGCAGGCCTTGATGACGCCATTCTTTTCGTAGGCAATGAATCCGGTGCGGATGCCGTGCTCGTTTCAGATCCCGGTATCTTCTCTAAGATCCGTACGCTTTGTCCCGATCTTGATATCCACATATCAACACAGGCTTCCGTTACCAACAGCGCCGCATGCCGTTTCTGGGCAGAACAGGGCGCGAAAAGAATAGTTCTCGCGAGAGAAGTTAGCCTCGCTCAGATAAAGGCCATAAGGGCCGCAATCCCTGAAGATCTTGAACTTGAAGCTTTTGTCCACGGCGCAATGTGCGTTTCATATTCAGGAAGATGCCTTCTGTCGAACTATTTTACCGGCCGCAGATCCAACGGAGGAGCATGCGCGCAGCCTTGCCGCTGGAGTTTTTCCGTAGTCGAGGAAAAGCGTCCCGACATGCCGCTTCCTGTCGAACAGGATGACAGGGGAACTTATATCTTCGGTTCGCGTGATCTTTGCATGATCGAGCATATACCGGAACTCATAGAAGCAGGCGTAAATTCTCTCAAGATAGAGGGAAGGATAAAGGGCGAATACTATGCCGCAGCGACCACAAAGGTATACAGAGAAGCTGTTGACGCGTATTTCGCCGATCCTGACAACTATCACGCTGATCCTCGCCATCTGGTGATCCTCGATAAGGTCGTTCACCGTGATTACGACACGGGATTCTTCTTTGACAACCCCATGGATGATGCCAAGATCGACTATCAGAAGACCTATAACAAGCCTGCTTTCGTCGTAGGCGAGGTTGATTCATATGACCCTGTAAGCGGTCTTATAAAAGTTACCCAGAAGAATAAGCTCTACAGAGGCGATGAACTCAATGTCCTTATGCCTGAGGGTTATATGGCACCTGTTAAGGTTGCTGAACTCTACGACCATAATCTCAAGGCAATAGACAGTGCTCCTCACCCTGGAATGACTTTCTTTATCAAGGCTGTCGATCCCGCAGGCAATGCGGTTGAACTCCCTCCGATGACGTTCCTCAGCAGGGACGGAGACAAGGATAACGGGATAAAACCGGTTGAAGACTTTGGTATCAAATGATAAAATTATACCGTTTCTTTATTTATAAATAATAAAAGGGTTAATTTTAGATAATGAAAAATAACAATACAACCAAGTCTGGGGTCAAAGGCAAAATAACCGTCAAAAAGGTAGTTATTTTCGTTTTGATCGCATTAGTAGTTACCGGTCTGGTTTTCGCAGGCCGCGCTGCTTACAAATATTACCAGGAAGCAAATGTTCTGATTTCTCATGCCGAAGGTTTAAAGACTGAAATTAAGGCTTTGGCTAACCATGTTGAGAAAGGAAACTATGAGGCTGCCAATCTGTCGGTTCAGAAAATAGACACTCTGTCCGCAGAGATGAGGAACATCATCAACGAAGAGAATTGGAAGCTTATTCAGGAAAAGGCTCCCAAATATGGTGATGATCTGAAAACTGCTACTCAGTTCCTTGATGTAATCGATGAAGCTTCAAATACGATACTTAAACCGGGAGTCAAGTTCCTTCGAGAGAAGGGAATGCCTTCAAAAGCTTCTTTCAGCAAGATCGATTCTAAACTCGGCCAGACTTTGAATGAATATTCCGATCTGATCGATGAGCTTTCTCCTGCAATAGAGAAAGTGCTTAACGATTTCAACGCGCTTCCCACTTTCCAGATGGAGAAGCTGGAGTCAAAAGTAAGCAAATACAGAGTGCTTGCCAAAGATAACGCTCCCGAGATACTCACATATCTCTCTTTCCTGAAAAAAACATCTGATACCCTTATCAGACCTGCTGCAAAATTCCTCGTTGATAATGGGGATTCTTTGAAGCTTGATTTTGATATGGATAAAGTCGGACCTGAAATGTCTGCACAGTTATTGTTATTTGCTGATGCGATCGATCAGTTCTGCCCTATTGTTGATAAGACTATCAAAGAGGCTAATACTCTTCCGGCTTTTAAAGTGGAAAAAGTTGAGGCTAAGCTCAGCAAGTACCGTAAACTGGCCAAGGACAATGATGCCGATATTACCGCTCTCCTGAAGTTTGCACAGGAATTGTCTACCGGAGTAATCCGTCCTGCAGCAGCAGTCATGGAAAGATCTCCGATGTCAAAGTTAAAAACAGAAGAAGGGGATATCGACACAAAGATCATTAGAGACTATCTTGCTTTGGTTGAAAGAGTCAAACCGTATATCGGACGCATCAATGAAGTAATCAAATCAAACAAATTACTGAAAGAGAATGCCAAACTGACGGCGAAGATCACACCCAAGCTTGATAAGGCAACGGAATTAATGGCTCAATATGATGCTTATGTTCCGTATATAAATGTCATTCTCGGAGACGGTTCCGATAAGACATACATGCTGATTGCTCAGAACAGTGCCGAAATGAGATCATCAGGCGGTCTTCCTGCTTCGATCGGAATAATCACGATAAAAGACGGAATCTTGCATATTGGACAGTTCTCTTCATTTTTGAGCGTTTTACCTTTTTTGAATAAGGGTATAAACAGTTTTTCCAAAGTTGAAAGAACTATCCTTCCGGAGTCCTGGTATACAAAGAAACTTACAGCTGCAACAGTAAATCCTCATTTCCCGAGAGCTGCTGAACTCTTGGCAAAAGGGTATAAAAAGCAATACAAAAAGAATCTCGACGGCATTATTTCAATGACTCCGGCAATCGTAGGCAGATTGATAGCGGTAACCGGTCCTATCACACTGTCAAATAAAGTGAAGCTTGATGAAAAGTACGCTGTTAAGTATCTTCAGAGGGATGTATATTTCCAGTATCATACAAAGAAAACTATAACTGACGAAAAGCTTGCCTCTAAAGCCAATAAACAAGAGAACGCGTTATTTGCAGAAGCCGCTAAAAAGGTTATCAGCGGTGTTATGTCTAATCTCAATCTTAAATCGATGATTAAACTGTTAGATATAGTTAAGAAATCGAGTGAGGATCGAGTATTCTGCATGTGGATGGCTGATCCGAAAGATGAGGAGATCGTAAAGAATCTCGGCTGTTCCGGTTCACTGAACTATGATCCTAAAAATCCTGAACTCGGCGTTTTCTTTAATGTTCAGGCTGCAAATAAACTTGGAATATATGTAAACATTAAAGTTACCATGGGAAAGAAGAAGGTCAATAAAGACGGCTCGGTTACTTATCCCGTAAAAGTTAAGATCAAAAATGATATTGACAGTGAAACGTTAAGAAAAGGCGAGAAGAGCAGTTACCTCACCAGTGAATTCGGCGGAACCATGAAGGCTGTCGTATTATTCTTTGCACCTTCAGGCGGTAAGATCACCAATATGAAGTCGACATATACTACGGCAAAAATGGGAACTGCTACATATAAGAAGCTCAAACTTTATTACACAAAAAAGAGGTTTGATATCTTACCTAAGAAAACTGTTACTTATACCTTTAACGTTACTACTGCTCCTGGAGTGGATGTTAAACCGAAGGTTGTTACGACGCCTCTTTTGATGGAGTATAGAAATGCGAAGGCACCCAAATGAACAAATCTGAAACCAACGGCACTAGATACGATCTGAGAGACAGCCACAAAAGACGAGAGAAGAATGTATACATTATGCTCCTCGTCAACGCATTCAAATTCATATTTGATATGTTTTGTTTCTATTTTGTATGGCTGTATTTCAGATATGGTCATTTTGCAGTAACCACTACGATCGGTTTCAGATACAATTTCTATATAACGATCGGATATCTGGTGCTTTTCTACTGGTTTTCACGAACATATAATGCTTTTCAGTTTGGTTATTTCAGAATAAGAGCTATTGCTTTTTCTCAGTTCTTATCTCAGGTGTTTGCAATAGCATTAGTTTATATTGGAGTTTCCGTTGCATGGCGCAGAGTAAGGAATCCGCTTCCTTTCCTGTTCCTGTTGGTCGTTTTTCTTGTGTTCGATGTTATTTGGGCTTATTTCGGATCCTGGTTTTTTTATAAGATCAATCCCAGCAAGAGAACGATCCTGATTTATAGAGACCAATTAGCAAGAAAACGTTTTGGTGCTATAAAGGGCCAGCCGATCGAGAGACTTTTTAAGATCGTTGATGAGATCGAATATGACGGTTCTTTCCATGAGCTTGCGGTTAAGTTAGACGATTATGATGCAGTGTTTGTAGCTGGCGTTAATTCGAGATGCCGTAATGGTATTTTGAAGTACTGCAAAGAAAAAGGCATACCCGGTTTTGTCCTTCCGCATGTAGGAGACGCTATCATGCAGGAGGCAAAGCATATACAGTCATTTGATTCCCCTGTTTTGTATGTTAACCGTACGGTTGTTGACCCCATATATGCATTTTTCAAAAGAACATTTGATATCCTGGCTTCCGGAACTGCCATAATAATCCTTAGTCCTCTGATGCTAATTACAGCTTTGATCATTCGCTTATATGATAAGGGGCCTGCATTTTACAAGCAGATAAGACTTACCAAAGACGGAAGGGAATTCAAGATCCTCAAGTTCCGTTCTATGAGAATAGACGCGGAAAGAGATGGTGTTGCCAGACTGAGTTCCGGTGATAATGATGATCGTATTACACCTATCGGTAAGATCATCAGGAAGTGCAGAATAGATGAGCTTCCGCAATTGTTTAACATTTTCAAAGGAGATATGTCGGTTGTAGGTCCAAGGCCTGAGCGTCCTGAAATAGCTGAACAGTATTACGAGCACATTCCGGCTTTCAATCTGCGTCTTCAGGTCAAAGCAGGTCTTACAGGTTATGCTCAGATATATGGAAAATACAATACTGATCCTTATGAGAAATTGGAATTTGATCTTCTTTATATCAATCAAATGAACTTTTTAACGGATCTGAAACTTTGCTTTGCGACATTTAGTATTCTTTTCTTGCCTGAAAGCACAACCGGAATCGAGACCGGTCAGATGACAGCTTTGATAAATGAAAACGAATATGAAGACAAAGCTTGATTGATCAGATAGTTATTCGTGTTGCAGCTTTCGACGATTCTGATTTTATCCGGCATGGTCATCAAGGATACAGATCTTCAAAACGTGATGCCGTAGAGTGCTGCTTAGAGAGGAGATTAAAGAATGAAACGTGTTATTACTTATGGTACTTTTGATCTGCTGCATTATGGTCATATTAATCTTCTTAAACGAGCAAAGGCTCTTGGTGACTATTTGATAGTTGTAATCTCTTCAGACGAGTTTAATTGGAATGAGAAACACAAAAAGTGTTACTTTACCTACGAACAGAGAAAAGCACTGGTTGAATCGATACGCTACGTTGATCTTGTCATTCCGGAAGAAAGCTGGAGCCAAAAACGCTCCGACATGCATGAATATCATATCGATACATTCGTTATGGGTGATGACTGGAAGGGTAAGTTTGATTTCTTGAAAGAGGAAGGTGTGGAAGTAGTGTATCTGCCGCGCACACCTGAGATCTCAAGTTCACAGATCAAGAAAGATCTGTTTGATTCACAATCCGATGGCGCAAGCGCTTTGAATCACGATGATATTATTACGGATCAGTAAGGATCACTGTAAGGAAGAATATAGATGAAAGTTCTCTATGTGGCGACTGTAGTTAAAACTCACATTATGGAGTTTCATATTCCGTATTTGAAAATGCTTAAAGAAATGGGATGTGAAACTGCTGTTGCTGCAAGAAATGATTATGCTGATCCAAGTGAATGCAATATACCGTATTGTGATTCCTACTATGATATACCGTTTGAACGCAACCCGATGAAACCCGGTAATATCAAGGCTTATAAGCAGCTTAAAAAGATCATCGATGAGGGGAACTACGATATTATTCACTGCCATACTCCGGTTGGAGCAATGCTTGCAAGATTAGCAGCTAAAGATGCCCGCAAAAAAGGCTGCAAGGTCTTTTACACAGCTCACGGATTTCATTTTTATAAAGGCGCCTCTCTTGTTAATTGGTTAGTTTACTATCCGGCGGAAAAGTGGCTGGCCAGAAAGACGGATGTGCTGATCACTATCAATAAAGAAGACTATAACCGCGCTAAGAGCTTCAAGGCAGGTAAAGTTGTCTATGTTCCCGGTGTTGGTATTGATATCAATAAGTTCAGCAAAAGCACCGGAAATCGTGATGAAAAGAGGCAGGAGCTTAAGCTTAAGGAAACGGATTTTGTCATTCTTTCTGTTGGTGAACTGATCGCCCGTAAGAATCATGTGCTGGTTTTGAATGCACTGGCTCAAATGAAAGAAGGAGGTAAGCTTGATGATATTCAGTATGTCATTTGCGGACAGGGGATCCTGGATTCGGAATTGAAGAAAAAAGCTGCTGCTCTTGGTATTGCTGATCACGTTCATTTCCTTGGATATCGCAATGATGTAAGTGAAATATGCAATGCTGCTGATCTGTTTGTTTTCATGTCATTACAAGAGGGACTTCCTGTTGCATTAATGGAAGCAATGGCTTGTGGATTGCCTGTCGTATGCTCCAATATCAGAGGAAATGAGGATCTCGTTGATAATGGCGAAGACGGTGAGATAGTTTCTAATAATGCAAACGAATTAGAGAATGCAATTCTTAAACTGAAGGCAGACGGACACTTGAGGGATGAGTATTCAAAAAAGACGATAAATAAAGTTAAAAGATTTGAGTTGGCTTCTGTCGTAGCAATAATACGCGATATATATATTGCTGAAATGCCGCATTGATCGGCATGGCAGAAGGATACAGAGGTAGAAATGAAAAAGATCGCATATTATCTAAAGTCATCACCAATACTTTACAGCATATATTTTTATGTAATGTCTTTTTGCTTTAAGGTAATCGGCCTTTTTGCAGGCAATGATGATCACCTTATTCTGTTCAACAGTTATGGTGGGAAGAAATATGATGACAGTCCCAGGATAATCTATGAGTGGATGCTCCAAGATAAAAGGTTTGATGCGTATAAACTGGTTTGGGCTCTGGCTGAACCTGAAAGTGTCAGCATTCCCGGCCGGGCAACAGTAGTAAAATCGGATAGTTTTAAATACTTCATTACTGCCTTAAGAGCCAAAATATGGATCACAAATTCATCAATGGAACGCGGCCTTGATTTCAAGAAGAAGAAAACGATCTGTTTTAACACGTGGCATGGAACTACGATCAAGGTTATGGGTATAGACATTAAGGATGAGAACAAATCATTCAGAAGCAAGATCAACGTGCGTGCTGATATCATGCTTGCACAGAGTACCTATGATGTTGAAATCTTCTCTCATGCTTTTCAGCTGCCGGAAGAAAGTTTCCGCGTGATCGGTTCACCTCGAAATGACAGATTAGCCAACTATACACAAGATGACGTTGATCAGATTAAACGTAAACTCGGTATACCGCAGGATAAGATAGTATTGCTCTATGCCCCGACATTCAGGGAGTATACCAGAGGAGTGAGCAACGAGGTTTTGATGAATGTTCCGATGACTTTGGATAAGTGGCAGGATAAGCTTGGAGACAGATACGTAGTCCTTTTCCGTGCTCACTATGAAGTTGCTAAACATATGAAATTGGACGGATATCCGATGTTTTTGGATGTGTCATCTTATCCTAATCTCAATGAATTAATGATGGCAGCGGATGCTCTGATTTCAGATTATTCCAGCATTTACTTTGATTTCTCAGTTATGCATAAACCGATTTATTGTTTTGCGTATGACTACGACGATTATATGTCAAACAGGGGAATGTACTTAAGTTTAAAAGACGAATTGCCTTGTGAGATCCATAGAGAAGAAGACGCTCTGATAAAGGAAATATTGGATTTCGATATAACGAAAGAAAGCAAGCGTGTTCGGACTGCTGCGTTCCAGCAGAAGTTTGTCACAGAATATGGTCATGGCGCAGAAAACAGCTGCAATATAATTGCTGATCTGCTGGGAACATAATGAATATAAGAATAATTTTACTAATAATGCTAAACTGATATAACTATCAAATATCTTATGAGTTTGAATTTTGATAAATGAGAGGTGGATTAATGACTATTATCGTTACAGGCGGCGCCGGTTTCATAGGCGGAAACTTTATTCACTATCATCTTAAGGAGCATCCTGAAGACAGAGTTGTATGCGTAGATAAACTTACGTATGCCGGTAATCTTTCTACTCTTGCTCCTGTTATGGATAATCCCAATTTCAGATTCGTTAAGCTCGATATCTGTGACAGGGAAGGGGTAATGAAGCTTTTCGAAGAAGAAAAGCCGGATGTAGTCATAAATTTCGCTGCTGAGTCTCATGTAGACCGTTCCATCGAAGATCCCGGAATCTTCCTTCAGACAAACGTCATCGGCACTGCTACCATGATGGATGCCTGCAGAGCTTTTGGCAATGTCAGATACCATCAGGTAAGTACAGATGAGGTTTACGGAGATCTTCCTCTGGATCGTCCTGACTTGTTCTTTACGGAGACGACTCCTATCCATACGAGCAGCCCTTACAGTTCATCTAAAGCTGGAGCTGATCTGCTTGTAATGGCATATTACAGGACATATGGTCTGCCTGTTACCATCTCACGTTGTTCCAACAACTATGGACCTTATCATTTCCCCGAGAAGCTGATCCCTCTTATGATCGCCAACTGCCTGAACGATAAGCCGCTCCCGGTCTATGGAGAAGGCAAGAATGTCCGTGACTGGCTCTATGTTGAGGACCACTGCAAGGCGATAGATCTTATCGTCCGTAAGGGCAGGATCGGCGAGGTCTATAACGTAGGCGGACATAACGAGATGGCTAACATCGATATCGTTAAGCTTATCATCAAAGAACTCGGCAAGTCTGAAGACCTGATCACATATGTTACTGACCGTAAGGGCCACGATCTCCGTTATGCGATCGATCCGACCAAGATCCATAATGAACTTGGATGGCTTCCTGAGACAAAGTTTGCAGACGGTATCAAGAAGACTATTAAATGGTATCTCGATAACAGATCATGGTGGGAAGAGATCATTTCCGGTGAATACCAGAACTACTATGACAAGATGTATGGAAACCGTTAATTACGGAGAATTCTTATGAGATTATTCGTTACAGGCGTTTGCGGACAGTTAGGACATGATGTCGTTAATAATGCCATAGCAAGAGGTTATGAAGTTTTTGGCTCAGATATTCAGCCGGTATATTCAGGCGTTGCTGATGGCAGTGCCGTGACTGAAGCACCTTATGTTCAGCTGGACATTACTGATAAGGATTCGGTTTTTTCTGTTATTGATGAAATAAGGCCGGAGGCCATAATCCATTGTGCTGCATGGACTGCTGTAGATGCCGCCGAAGATGATGAGAACAAGGATAAGGTTCATTCTATCAATGCTCTTGGGACTCGGTATATTGCTGAAGCTGCAAAGTCTGTTGATGCTAAGATGCTTTATATTTCTACCGACTACGTCTTTGACGGTAAGGGCGAGCGTCCCTGGGAGCCTGATGACAAGTGCTATGCACCTTTAAATGTATATGGTCAGAGTAAGCTTGATGGTGAATTGGCAGTTTCCGGAACACTTGTGAAATATTTCATCGTAAGAATTGCCTGGGTATTCGGCCTTAATGGAAAGAACTTCATCAAGACGATGGTCAATGTAGGTAAGACACACGATACTGTACGCGTAGTTAATGATCAGATCGGAACACCTACATATACATTGGATTTAGCACGATTGCTCGTTGATATGGTTGAAACCGAAAAGTATGGTTATTACCATGCAACAAATGAGGGAGGATACATTTCCTGGTATGACTTCTGCTGTGAGTTCTATAAGCAGTACGGACTTGATACCAGAGTTATCCCGGTTACTACGGAAGAGTACGGACTTTCCAAGGCTGCACGTCCTTTTAACAGCAGATTGGAAAAGAGCAAATTGGTTCAGGCCGGATTTACTCCGTTGCCTGATTGGAAAGATGCTGTAAGAAGATATTTAACGGAGGCAGAACTGTAATGGCTTTTGTATTTGAGAAGACTAAGATCCCCGGTGTAGTAATTATCCAGCCTCAGGTTTTCGGTGATAGCCGCGGATACTTCATGGAGACATTTAAGAAGACTGATTATGCGGCTGCAGGAATAGATAAAGAGTTTGTTCAGGATAATGAAAGCTCAAGTTCAAAAGGCGTTCTCAGAGGCCTTCATTTCCAGAAAGACCATACACAGGGCAAGCTTGTCCGTGTTACTCACGGAGAGGTCTTTGACGTCGCAGTAGATGTCAGACCCGGTTCTGAGACTTACGGCCAGTGGGTGGGCGTAACGCTTTCTTCAGAGAAGAAGAACATGTTCTATATTCCGGAAGGTTTTGCTCACGGTTTCCTCGTCCTTTCTGACACCGCTGAATTCGTATACAAGTGCACGGATGTATATGATCCTTCATCTGAAGGCGGCATTCCGTGGAATGATCCTGCAATAGCCGTAGATTGGCCGAAGCTTGATTGTGAGTATAAGACCAGTGAGAAAGATGAGAAGCATGAATCTTTTGCAACGCAGGACTTCTCATGGGCTAAAAAGTATCTGTAAGGAGGCATTTGATGAAAGGTATTATTCTTGCCGGCGGTTCAGGAACGAGACTTTATCCGCTCACTAAGGTAACTTCGAAACAGCTGCTTCCTGTCTACGATAAACCGATGATCTACTATCCGTTATCTACTTTGATGCTTGCAGGCATCAGAGAGATACTGATCATTTCAACACCTGAGGATACACCCAGGTTTGAAGCACTTCTTGGAGACGGATCCCAGTTCGGTATCTCATTGTCTTATAAAGTACAGCCCAGTCCTGACGGACTTGCGCAGGCATTTATCTTAGGCGATGAATTCCTTGCAGGCGAAGCCGGAGCTATGGTCCTCGGTGATAACATCTTCTATGGAATGGGATTCAGGACCATCTTAAAGAAAGCAGTTGTTAATGCTGAAGAGAACGGAAGAGCAACAGTATTCGGTTACTATGTGCCTGATCCGGAAAGATTTGGTGTAGTTGAGTTCGATAAGGACGGACATGCGCTCTCTATTGAGGAGAAACCGAAGGAACCTAAAAGCAATTATGCCGTTACTGGTCTTTATTTCTATCCCGCGGGAGTAAGTGACAGAGCAAAGGCTGTTAAACCTTCTGCACGAGGCGAATTAGAGATCACGACGCTTAATGAAATGTATCTTGATGACGGAATGCTTGATGTCCAGCTCTTAAGCAGGGGCTTTGCATGGCTTGATACGGGTACGATGCAGTCATTACTTCAGGCCGGCGAATTCATCGAGATGATCCAGAGCAGACAGGGCATTACCATTTCGGCTCCTGAAGAGATCGCATATATCAATGGCTTTATTGATAAAGATAAGCTTATGGAGTCAGCCAAGGCATATGGCAAGAGCCCTTATGGTGAGCACTTGAAGTCTGTTGCGGAAGGAAAGATCAAGTATTGAGGTAATAAACAGGTTGATCAGCCTGTGGATGGGGATGCATTAATGACCAAGACAAAAGTGTTATACATAATGCACATGGCTAATAACAGCGGGTCTGTTATATCATTAAAGAACCTGTTATCCCAAATCGCTAAGGATAAGATTCAAGCTGTTGTTGTATATCCCCGGATGAAAGCAACTAAGCCGGAGGTTGTGTCCGAACTTAAGAATCTGGGTGCAACTGTTGTTGAGGGAATTACCGACCTGAGTGCGATCTACAGGGATAAAAATATAGTAAAGAGGATTTACCACAATATTAAGATCCCATTTAGGAGAATACGCGCCAGGAAGAGCCTTGACAGGATAATCAGGGAATATCAGCCGGATATTATCCACACTAACAGCGGTATTTCTCAGATGGGATTTCTCTTATCCCGCAAATACAACATACCTCATGTGTGGCACATTAGAGAATACCTGACGAAAGATTTCAACCGAAAACTCTATCCGAATGAGAAGACTGTCAGGGAATTATATGGTCAGTCTTATACGATCTGTATTACCAAAGATATTCAAGAGTATTTTGGCCTTGCCGGTAATGCAAGATCCAGAGTCATATATAATCCGATATTTTCTGTTGACCAGCTTTCGGACGAGATATCTTCCAAAAAGGAATACTTTCTGATCGCGAGCAGGATCGGTGCCGAAAAAGGAATCGATGAGATAATCGATTGTTTTATTGAGGCAAAAAAGGAATCCGGTAATTTCAAATTGCTGATTGCCGGTGAAGGCCGTGAAAAAGAGAATTACATGAAAAAATATGAAGAGTATATACGTGAAGGCTCTGTTGTTTTTCTCGGATTTGTAAAAGACGTCAGGCCGTTGATGGCTGAGGCATCTGCTCTTTTTGTCGGTTCCAGAAATGAAGGATTCGGACGTATGACAGCTGAGGCAAATATGATGGGCTGCATGGTAATAGGACGTAATAGCGCAGGAACGAAAGAGATCATTACAGAGACAAAAGGCGGTTTCCTTTATAATGATAAACCTGAATTGGTCAGCATTATCAAACAGGTTAGTCATATGTCCGGTGATGATATGGTAAAATTTATGGAAGCCCCGAGAAAAAGGGCAATTGAACTATACAGCAATGAAAGATCAGCACAGGAAGTGTTGGCATTCTATAATTCTATATTGAGTAACAAAACGTCCGAATAACTGTGGTTTTCGGCTTTTCTAATATAATGAAAGCGGGCTGACATGAAGGTTGAAGAAGCAAGTATATCGTTTGTGGTTTTGCACTACAACGCGTTTCAGGAAACGATAGATTGCATTTATTCTATTTTGAATAATGTAAAAGCTGATCATCTCAATGTTGTTGTCGTTGATAATCATTCTCCTAATGGTTCGGGCGAGACAGTAAAAACTGAATTTGAAAATGAGAGCAGAGTACATTATATCGGACTCGATAAAAACGCCGGATTTGCAGTAGGCAATAATGCCGGGATCGATTACGCAAAAGATACCTTAAAAGCTGATTTTGTTTGTTGTATTAACAACGATACTATTGTTGAACAAATCGATTTTTATGAGGAGATCGTTCGGATATATAACGAGACTGATGCTGCTGTTATTGCTCCAAAGGTATATCTTAAAGATAAGAGTTATCAAAGGTTTTTCACCAAACTTGAGACTGCTGCATATTATAAAAAGCAATTAAACACATTCAGAAAACGCTTGATCAAGATTAGGATTAAGAATGCGTTAAGCAAGTTTGGCATAAGATTAAGCAAGCCTGAAAACACGAAGAAAGCGAAAACTGCTGCTTCCGGCAATCAAGATGTTTCGTTCTTTGAAACAGCACATAAAGACGTGATCCTGCATGGCTGCTGCCTGATCTTCACGCCTGCTTTTTTCAAGCATTTAAAAGGTTTTTCTTCAGAAACCTTTTTGTATAGAGAAGAAGAGATCCTGTTTATTGATATTGTCCGCAAAGGCCTTCATAATATCTACTCACCGGATATTTATATATTGCATCTTGAGGATGCAGCCACAAACACTTTGTTTGATGACGACTATAAGAAACGGATATTTGTTACCAAAAACCTGATTAACTCTACCAAAGTATTGATAAAACACATACAGTAAAATGAGTAATTCAAATGACGATGCTCCTATGAGCAAAAACAACAACATATCTATTCGTAAAAATGCTGTTTACAATGTCATCAAGACATGTGTCAGCATTGTGTTTCCGTTGATCACTTTCCCGTATATCTATAGAACATTAAGCACAGTAAGTTATGGCGCATTTACTTTTTCGCATTCGATAAGCAGTTATATAGCTCTTCTTGCAGGACTTGGAATCAGTAATTATGCCAGAAGAGAAGGTGCACGAGTAAGAGAGAATGATGAGGCAATAAAAAAGTTTGCAAATGAGGTCTACACGATCAATCTGTTGTCGACTTTGTTTGCATATATAGTTTTACTGACATTGTCTTTCTTTTGGGCGAAACTTGAGACATACAGACTCATTGTTTTAATCCTGTCTCTTTCAACATTGTTTACCACGATCGGAACTGAATGGATAAATGTTATATTTGAAGACTATGGTTATATAACCAAAAGAACATTGGCATGCCAGTGTCTTTCATTGATCTTGATGTTCTTGATCGTAAGAAAGCCGGAAGATGTTATACCTTATTCTTTCGTAAATGTTTCCGGATCAGTTGTTGCCAACTCTTTGAATTTCTTCTACATAAGAAAAAAATACGGGATAAAACCCAGACCAGTTATAAGCAGGGAAATTGTAAGGCATCTGAAGCCTATCTTTGTTTTGTTTATGACTGCGGTCGTTACGGTTATCTATATTAACTCTGACGTAACGATCCTGGGCATTTTGAAAACAGAAACAGATGTTGCGATCTATGGTGCCGCATCAAAGATCTACAGTGTTATCAAGCAAATGATCAATGCGATTGCTGCTGTAACTATCCCAAGAATATCTTTATATATTCTTAAGGGGAAAAAGAAAGAAATTGAAGGTATCGTCGGAGAGACGTTTGAAGTAGTTTCTATCTTGATCGTTCCTGCTGCAGTCGGTCTTGCTTTATTAAGCAAACCCATTCTTATGGTGTTATCGGCAGGAAAGTATATTGATGCAGTGCTCCCTCTGATAATACTGTCAGTATCATTGGTTGTTTCAGCGCTTGGAAACATCTATGTCAATGCCATATTGATCCCTCACAGAAAAGAGAACATCACTTTTGTGTTACTGGCATCATCAGCACTGGTTAACATAGTTCTTAATATTCTCTTTATACCGGAATACGGTTATACTTTTGCGGCAATTTCGACTTTGATATCTGAAGGAATAGTATGTTTGTTCAGCATGATCATGTCCGGAAGAATAATAAAACTGTCTATAATAAGACAGCTGTTATTATCAGTTTCCGGCGGAATCATTGTTATGTGCTGCTGCCTGCTTTTCAGGAATCTGTTTAATAACAATCTGTTGATAATAATATGTTCCGTAATCAGTTCCGGAGCTGTGTATCTGTTGTTCTTATGCCTGATCAAGAATAATATCGTCTACAAACTGCTTGTTTCTAAAGTGCTGGTAAGATTCCGCAAAGAGAAAGCAGTCAAATAAGACGTGTAATCCGGCCGGATCGCGTTCAACGCTGATTCAGCCAGTTAATGAAATCGAATTGCTCTTCGTAATACTTATAACCGGTATACTTATCGAAATCAGTAACATTTGGACGGATGATTCCTCTTTTATCTTTTGCCCAGAAATCACCTTTAAGCTTTATACACTCTTTAAAAGGATAATCACCGTCAGTAAGAATAACTGTCTTGTATTTCGTTTCTGTTAACCGCTTTATCAATTGCTCGTTATCATGCAGATTCCATGTGTTGGCGATTACGAATACATTATCAAGGTTTATGCGTTTCCTGCGTCTTTCCCAAGCTGCGATCGCATCATTGCAGTCTTTATAGTGCAGACAACAAAGCTCTAAATCACCAACAGATATTTTGGGGTAGACGATACTGTTATCGATCGGATCGACAAATTTATCCTGTTTGGCGGTTGCAGGAATAGACATATAGTATTCGAGGTTTTCTACCAGCTTGACGAAGTTTTCATCCTCGATAAACATATTTATGGTGGGTGACAGGAATTCAATTCCTAATGAAGAATACATAACACCACCTATGCAATTCTGTGTTATCAAAGAAAAGTCTTTATTAGTCAGCTGCTTCTTATATTTGGATAATATAGATTTGCGTTTGATTTTTCTTATAGCAGATAATATTTTGCTCAAAGAAAATACCTCCAAACAGTTAATAGTGCAATTGTAGAATACTCAGATGATGTGGTCAATCATGCCGGTTGCGTCAAAGCATTGCCGCTATGGCGCTATGTATTCGGCTGCAGTTCTCATGATCAAAGAAAGAAAAATAACCGTCAACACGCTTAATGAATTTATCTGCCATAGCGTTATCGGCATTTTCAAGAGAACGAAGTTCTGCCATCAGATCATTTATATCATCGCAAACGTTTCCAAAGCCATTTGCTTCATAGCTGAAGTTATCTCCGGGAGCATACTGTTTTTCTTCGAATGTTTTTCTGTCAAACTGATAGTAGATCACAGGTTTATGCATATAAGCAAAATCATAACAGACACTTGAATAATCCGTGATCAAAACCGCAGCTTGTTTTAATAGCGTCTGAATATCATAGTTGTCAGTCAATCCTATCGTGATACGGGCTGATGCAGATCTAAAGTATTCTGAATATACCTGCGCGTTTTGATGAAGATAGAAAACGCAGCGCATGTCATTCTGATCAAGATAATTGATGAACTCATCGCTGTTCAGCAATCCGTTGTAACTGGAAAAGTAATCTGAGCTTAAGAATTCCCTGGTGATCTCATCGATCCTGTTTTTTGAGGTTTCATTACGATAACACAGGTATTCTCTCCAGGTAGGCATGATCAGGATAAGCTTAGGATCGTATAATTCGTTTCCGAGATTGTCGTGTCTTGCAAATCCGGTCAAAGCAACCTTATTCTCAGGCTGGCCGTTGTCTTCCACCATTATTTTCTTATCAAGAGCAGCGCAGGTTATAAGCAGATCATAATTCGTTGTTTCAGCATTTATGATATGACTGTAACCTCTGGTGATTCCGTGATTCAGAAAAATGTATTTGAATCCGTGCAGATTCTTCAATACAAGATCTTCGCAGATCCGCGGATAAGGAAACCCCTGGACCGAGCTTGAGCTGCAATAAACGGATGCAGCCCAAAACAAGCAGTAGTGTTTCAGTGAACCAAAACGCACAACGTTTCCAAAAGGATGCACCTTGTTGTAGTCTTTGGAATTAAAGTCGATCGGATAATATGCTTTGATCTCAGGATGGTTTTCACGAATATACTTATAAAACCAATAGCCGTTATCACGGGCCAAAGTCTTATATTCAGAAACGACCCAAATTTTTTTGGAGAACAGTTTCCATATCTTTGCAGGAATAAAACATATGATAAGCAAAAACAAGGCCCACCAATCATGCGCTCTCATTTTCTTTATTTTGTTGAGCAACCACTTCATATGCATTTATTCCTTATATATGAATCTCATCCATGACAGTATATCACAGTAATTGATAACTGCCTGTCGGAGCCTTAGTCAGGAATAATGCCAAGAATGGTCAATACTTTGAGGGACCTTTCCATCTCCGGTATAGATGCAAACTCGTATCTGCTGTGGTAATTGTAGCCGCCTGTGGAAAGGTTAGGGCAGGGAAGGCCCTTAGAACTCAATATGGCGCCGTCTGTGCCGCCTCTGACCGGTTCTGATGACGGAATGCCTCCTGCGAGCCTGACGGCCTCCTTAGCGCGTTCTACGAGGTCCATGTGATCTTTCAGGAACATTGCCATGTTCGGATACTGATCCTCGATGGTGATATTGCAGATCTCAGCCTTATAACGTTCGTTGATAGTGAAGGCTGCATCCTTCAAGAATTCTTTTCTCGAGTCGAACTTTTCCAGATCATGATCTCTTATCAGGAACTGCATTTTCGCATGTTCGCAATCGGACCTGATGCTGTCTAAATAGTAGAATCCTTCGTATCCTTCAGTAGTTTCCGGTCTTTCGTCTTCCGGAAGAAGATTTATGAACTCGGTCGCGACAAGTGAAGCGTTGATCATGAGTCCTTTGGCACTTCCTGTGTGAACACATCTGCCTTGTATCTCGACAGTTGCCATAGCCGCGTTGAAGCATTCGTATTCGAGTATCCCGAACTTGCCGCCGTCAACGGTGTATGCCTGCTTTGCGTGGAATCTCGAAAGATCGAAATATTCCGTTCCTTCGCCGATCTCTTCATCAGGCGTGAAGGCGACTGCAATGCCGCGATGCTTTACTTCAGGATTATTCCTGAAGTAAGACAGCATCTCCATTATCTCGGCAATACCTGCCTTGTCGTCGGCGCCTAAGAGCGTAGTGCCGTCAGTCCTGATCAGATCTTCACCGATATGTTCGTTCAGCTCGGGAAATTCATCCGGATCCAGAATATCGTCTTTGCCGTCGTAGGAATGAATGATATGAGGCTTTACGCCTTTTCCCGAAACTGCCGGAGAAGTATCCATGTGAGCTATAAAGCCCAGATCATCTGATTTATCAGCAGCGCAGTCAGAGGGAAGGTAAGCATAAACGTAGCAGTGTTCTTCATCGTAATCGACATCGAGGCCGAGGTCTTTTAATTCCGTAACCAGAAGGCTTGCGAGATCACGCTGTTTGCCCGTTGAAGGATGTGTTCCTGACTCTTCGTCAGACTGCGTATCGATCTTAACGTATCTTAAGAAACGTTCAATTAACGAAGACTGCTGTTCCATTTTCACCTTATCGCATCCTTCATCGATTTAACGTATTCGTATACGTGTGAAGGAGCTTCCTTGCCGTATTCAGCGATTATCTTTACGATTGCTGAACCTACTATAACACCATCCGCATACTGTGCCATTGTCTTTGCCTGCTCGGGCGTGGAGATTCCGAAACCGATTGCGCAGGGAACGTGTGAGGCAGCTTTGACCTGCGATGTGAGGCTCGCGATATCAGTGGTGATCTTGTTTCTTACGCCGGTAACGCCGAGGCTTGAAACGATGTAGATGTAGCCCTCAGCTTCGGACGCGATCATGGAGATGCGGTCCTCGGATGTAGGCGCAATAAGGCTTACAAGATCTACGCCGTACTTCTTTGTATAGTCGAGGAATTCCTCTTTTTCTTCGAAAGGAATGTCAGGGAGGACGAGACCGTCGATCCCGACTTCTTTGCAGCGTGAGATGAAACGGTCAGCGCCGTATGAGAAAACGACGTTTGCATATGTCATGAAGGTGAGCGGAATGGTAACTTCCCTGCGCAGTTCTTTTACCATCTCGAAGATCTTGTCAGTTGTCGTTCCGGCCTTTAAAGCTCTCTCGCTTGCGGCCTGGATAACGGGACCTTCAGCGGTAGGATCGGAGAACGGGATACCGAGCTCGATCAGGTCTGCGCCTGCTCTTACGGCTTCCTTAACGACCTTGGCGGTTGTCTCAAGATCAGGGTCTCCGCATGTAATGAAAGGTATGAATGCTTTACCGCTTCCAAAAGCTTTAGCTATATTACTCATTGATATCTTCTCCTCTGTATCTTGCGATAGCCGCACAGTCCTTGTCTCCACGTCCTGAGATCGTGATTACTACGATCTTGTCCTTATCCATTTCAGGAACGATCTTGAGCGCGTGAGCGACTGCGTGAGCGGATTCGATCGCGGGGATTATGCCTTCGGTGCGTGACAGATATTCGAATGCATTGACTGCTTCATCATCAGTAACTGCAACATATTCGGCTCTTCCGATGTCGTGCAGATATGCATGCTCAGGGCCGATTCCCGGATAGTCGAGACCTGCTGAGATCGAATAAACAGGAGCGATCTGGCCGAACTCATCCTGGCAGAAATAAGACTTCATGCCGTGGAAGATTCCAACGCGTCCAGTGTTGATCGTGGCAGCCGTTTCAAACGTATCGATACCTCTGCCTGCGGCTTCGCAGCCGATGAGACGTACGCTCTTGTCTTCGATGAAGTTATAAAAAGATCCGATAGCATTTGAACCGCCGCCGCAGCATGCCATAACGACATCAGGAAGGCGTCCTTCGGCTTCCATCATCTGCTGCTTGATCTCTTTTGAGATGACAGCCTGGAAGTCCCTTACGATGGTAGGGAAGGGGTGGGGTCCCATAACGGAACCTAAGCAGTAGTGTGTATCGTCTATTCTTGAAGTCCATTCGCGCATTGCTTCTGAAACAGCATCCTTAAGTGTTGCGGTTCCATTCTTAACCGGGATTACGGTAGCTCCGAGAAGCCTCATTCTGTATACGTTTAAGGCCTGACGCTTTGTGTCTTCCTCGCCCATGAATACGACGCATTCCATTCCGAGAAGTGCAGCTGCAGTAGCAGTCGCAACACCGTGCTGACCTGCGCCTGTTTCGGCGATGAGACGTGTCTTGCCCATCTTCTTTGCAAGGAGAGCCTGACCCAAAACATTGTTGATCTTATGTGAACCTGTGTGGTTAAGATCTTCTCTCTTGAGGTAGACCTTTGCGCCGCCAAGGTCTTTAGTCATCTTTTCAGCGTAGTAAAGAAGACTCGGACGTCCTGCGTAGTTATTGAAAAGATCCGTGAGCTCTTTATTGAACTCAGGGTCGTTCTTGAAATGGTTATATGCTTCTTCAAGTTCGATGACGGCATTCATCAATGTCTCGGGCATGTACTGTCCGCCGTGTATTCCGAACCTTCCGTTAGGGTTTGTCATATCTTTTTTACCTCCGCGGCAAATGCTTTCATTTTTGAAAAGTCCTTGATCCCTTCTGTTTCAACTCCTGAACTGACATCGACAGCGAAAGGCTTTAATTTTTTAACAGCATCAGCGACGTTATCGGGTGTCAGTCCGCCTGCAAGTATGTAATCTCTTCCAAGTCTCTCAGCGAGAGACCAGTCGAATACCTTGCCGGTACCGCCTGCGCCGGAATCCAGAAGGATCAGGTCTGCCTTACTTTTCCGAGCCGTTATTATATCATCTTCAGACAAAGGCTTTATCATTTTTATAACAGGAAGACCTGTTTTTTCTTTTATCTCAAAAATATAAGCATCGTCTTCAGAACCGTGCAGCTGTATCATGTCGAGATTTGCGGTCTTTGCGCAGGCGATGACATAGTCAACGGGTTCATCCACGAACACACCTATCGTCTTGCCTGTCGCAGGAATAAACTCCTTCAGCCGGGCGACTTCTTTAGGAGCGATGTAACGCTTGAACCTGTCAGTCAATATGAAGCCGAAGAAGTCGGCATCAAGTGATGCCGCAAGCTTGACGTCTTCTTCGCGTCTAAGACCGCAAAACTTTATCTTTGTATCAGTCATACTTCAGTTTGTTCAGATAAGCTTTCTTATCGTTTGAAGTCATTAGCGCTTCGCCGATAAGTACAGCATTTACTTTGTTGTCGAGAAGTACCTTGATGTCTTCTCTTGTCTTGATCCCGCTTTCTGCAACGAAAAGAACGTTCTCGGGAACGTCTTGGCGGAGCCTTAAGCAGTTTGATGCGTTGACTTCGAAGGTGCGCAGGTTGCGGTTGTTGACTCCGATTATCTGTGCGCCGGCGTCAAGTGCCATCTTAACTTCATCGCTGTCGTGTGCTTCAACGAGTGCGTCGAGGCCTAAGCCTGATGCGATTCCTATGTATTCTTCGAGTGTCTTTCTGTCCAGGATTGAACAGATGAGAAGAACTGCCGAAGCACCGTTTAAATATGCTTCGTAGATCATGTAAGGCGATACCGTAAAGTCCTTGCGGAGAGTAGGGATCTTAACTGCTGAAGAAATCTCGTTCAGATATTTAAGATCACCTTTGAACCACTTCGGTTCCGTCAGTACGGATATTGCGGAAGCTCCCGCAGCCTCGTAATCTTTTGCGATATCAAGGTACGGGAAATCTTCCGCGATTATTCCTTTGGAAGGAGATGCCTTTTTGCACTCACAGATAAAGCTCATTCCTTCCGCAGCGAGCGCGTCTTTGAATGACACGGAGAGATTTCTGCCGCGCTCGCTAAACCGTTCTGATGCCATATCGCGGATAACGTTTTCGGGAGTGATAAGCCTTGCTTTCTCAACCCTTTCTCTGGTGCTTTCCGCAATTGTCTCGAGAATATCGCTCATTTTCTTATACCTTGTTTGAAAGCTCTACGAACTTGTTCAGTGTCTCAAGCGCCTTGCCGGAATCGATCATCTCGGCAGCTTTCTTGATACCGTCTTCGATGGAGTCAGCCTTGCCGGCAACATAGATAGCGCAGCCAGCGTTGAGAAGAACGACGTTGCGCTTTGTGCCGGTGATCTCGCCACTGAGGATCTTTCTTGTAGTCTCTGCGTTCTCTTCAGGTGTGCCGCCGACGATTTCGTCCTTTGTACCGCGGGGAAGACCGAACTTTTCGGGTGTGATCTCATACTTGGTGATGACGCCGTCCTTGAGCTCTGCAACTGTTGTGGGAGCGGAGATTGAAAGCTCATCGAGCTTGTCCTGTCCGTAAACTACCATTGCTCTTTCAGCACCGAGGTTCTTAAGAACTGTAGCGATTACTTCTACAAGATACTCATCGTATACACCGAGCAGATATCCTTCGGGATGAGCAGGGTTTGTAATGGGTCCTAAGATGTTGAAAACAGTACGGAATCCTAGCTCTCTTCTGATAGCTCCAACGTACTTCATTGATGCGTGATATTTCTGCGCGAAAAGGAAGCAGAATCCGGAATCAGAAAGAAGCTTAGTGCAGCTCTCAGGTTCAAGGTTGATGTTTGCGCCGAGTGCTTCGAGGCAGTCAGCAGTACCTGACTTTGAAGATGCAGCGCGGTTGCCGTGCTTGGTAACGTATGCGCCTGCAGCTGCAGCAACGAAAGCGGAAGTGGTGGAGATGTTGAAGCTTCCTGCTCTGTCTCCGCCTGTTCCTACGATCTCGAGTGTCTTGATGCCCGGGTGATCGAGAGGAGTAGCGTGCTCTCTCATTGCCTGCGCGCAGCCTGTGATCTCGTCGATCGTCTCTGCCTTTGCACTCTTTGTGGAAAGAGCAGCGAGGAATGCAGCATTCTGTGTAGGTGTCGTCTCACCGTTCATGATCTCGTTCATTACGGTGTATGCTTCTTCATAAGTAAGATCCTGCTTTGATACGATCTTTTCGATTGCTTCTTTGATCATTTTGTTGTTCTCCTCTCAGCTATGTTAATGAAATTCTGTAATATCTTTTTACCTTCGGGTGTAAGGATCGATTCGGGGTGGAACTGAAGTCCGTAAATGTCGTAATCCTTGTGCTTGATAGCCATGATCTCGCCGTCCTTGGTCCTTGCTATTACCTTGAGGACATCAGGGAGCGATGCTTCTTCGGCAGCGAGCGAATGATATCTTGCAACGTCGATCTCGATGAATAAACCCTTGAAAAGATCATTGCTTACATCGATCTCGGCTCTGGACTGTTTGCCGTGCATAAGCTGTTTTGCGTATCCTACGACACCGCCGTATGCTTCGGTGATAGCCTGATGTCCTAAGCAAACACCGAGTACAGGAACTTTGCCGGCTGCCTTTACTGCGATCTCTTCGCAGATGCCGGCATCTGCAGGACGCCCGGGACCGGGTGAGAGGATTATCGCCTTGGGTTCAAGAGCGAGTACCTCGTCGGCTGTCATTGCGTCGTTTCTGATTACTTTGATGTCAGGATCGATCGAGCCGACCATTTGGTAAAGGTTGTAGGAGAAGCTGTCGTAGTTGTCGATAATGAGTATCATTGTTCATGCCCTCCTTATAGTTCGTTCGCGCTCTCGATCGCTTTTACGACCGCTGCTGCTTTGTTGATGCATTCCTGATATTCCTTTTCGGGAACGGAGTCATAGACGATTCCTGCGCCTGATCTGACGTAGATCTTGCCGTTCTTCTTGTAAGCGAGTCTGATAGCGATGCAGGTATCGAGATTGCCGCCGAAATCGATGTATCCGATAGCGCCTCCGTAGATGCCTCTCTTGTTTCTTTCAAGCTCGTTGATCAGCTGGCATGCCTTGATCTTGGGCGCTCCGGAAAGCGTTCCGGCAGGGAGGATGGCATCGATAGCATCGAATGCGTCCTTGTCATCCCTGATCTCGCCCCTGACGGTCGAGCCGATATGCATTACGTGTGAGAAACGCTCAATGGAATGGTATTTCATTACCTCGACGCTTCCGAACTTCGCGATCTTGCCGATATCGTTACGGCCTAAGTCAACTAACATGTTGTGCTCGGCGAGTTCTTTTTCATCAGAGAGAAGATCAGCTTCAAGCGCCTTGTCCTCTTCGTCAGTCTTTCCTCTCGGGCGTGTTCCTGCGAGAGGGAAGGTGTAGAGCTTTCCGTCCTCAAGCTTTACCAGTGTCTCGGGAGATGCGCCTGCAACCTCAACGTCCGTACCTGAGAAGTAGAACATGTAAGGGGAGGGGTTGAGTGTTCTTAAGACCCTGTAAACATTGAGCATGGAGCCTTCGTAATCAGCTTCGAGCCTGTTTGAAAGTACGATCTGGAAGATGTCGCCTTCCTTGATGTGGTACTTTGCTTTCTCGACCATCTGGCAGTATCTTTCCTTATCGAAAAGAGGTCTTACCTCGGAAAGAAGTCTTCCGGAAGGTTCGTTTGCGGGTGTACCGTTTACGATGATGTCAGCGATCTTTTCGAGTTCTTTGCAGGTCTCATCGTAGCTGTTATCGACGTCGTCAGCTCTGACGTTGCCGACAAATACGATCTTCTGCATGAGGTTGTCGAAAGCGATAACCTTATCGAAAAGCATGAGGTCGCAGTCCTTGAAGTTGCCTTCGTCCTCGCATTCGAGGTCAAGGGACTTTTCTACGTGCTTAATGTAATCGTATGCGAAATATCCTACGAGACCGCCTGTGAAGGAAGGCATGCCTTTGATAACGGGAGACTTATATTCAGCCAATATATCTCTCATATATTTGCCGGGATCGTCTGTCTCGATGGTTTCGTTACGGTTCTCACCGGTGATCTCGAGAGTGCCGTTCATATAGGTTATATCTAATGTAGGATTGTAACCCAAGAAGGTGTAGCGTCCCCATCGTTCCTGATTCTCGACGGACTCGAGAATGTAGGCGTGCTTTGATAAGCCTTTGATTATCTTCAGCACTTCGATAGGTGTCCTGATGTCAGACATGATCTCACATCTTACTGGAGCGCATTTGTATTCAGGATTCGTAGCGAGAATATCTTTGATCTCGTCCTTGCCCGGATAGAAATTCATCTTGTGTTCCTCCTTGTTGTCTTACCGTTTCGGAGGTTCTTTTCCGGGCAATAAAAAAGTCCCCGGCAGAAGAACCATACTTCTTCTCCAAGGACGAATTAACGATAATCCGCGGTGCCACCTTGATTCACAATCGCTTGTGCACTTACTTGAGTACTAACATACCCCGGGCCTTTTAACGGTGCCACCCGTCACAGAATACTCAGATGCCTTAGCTTCCTTTGACTGTGCCCTCATCGGACCATTATGATGAACTGCGTACCATCCCATCTCAGCTCTCGGGACTCTCTGTAAGTGCACGAAACATCTTTACTTCCGAATCTACGGTTTCTCTATTGCGATAAAGATATTATTCAAGCGACGGTTTGTCAAGGCTAATTTTGCGGAAAAGGCATGGTTCAGCGGTCTGTAACAATGTTACATTGCCCGAAAAACGTGCCAATGGCGCCGGTGTGCTATATAATAGACGCGGAAAAGGGAATAGGAGGGTGGATCCATGACAAGGCTCGAGACCATCAGAAGATTCAATCTAACTTCTTCATTGATCGACACGATCAGTGCCGGAGCCTCAACCTGGCTCGGCATCAAATTCATGATATGGAGCGGTACTGTCAGCAACAAGATAGGCAGTAAGATCGACCAGACCCCGGGTCATCAGGATGAGACCATCGATCTGGTGATAAAGATCGCAAAAGCAGGCGGTAAGGTGGCAACTGGTCTTCTTTCGGTCGTGCTGGTACTGCTCGGTATCATTGTGCTTATAATTGCTGTCAATCTGATAATACCGGCTGTTTTCGGCTTCATATCGGTAAGACGCGCAAGCAGGAGTGAAGATCCTGCCAAAACCGTAAGGATAATCAGGACCGCAGATATAGTAAGGCTTGTTTTCCATACGCTGCTTATGGTCGGCGCTGTAATACTGGTGATTATTGCGATCTATAACGGAGCATTCGGCACTACGATAATCCTGGCAGTTCTGGTCTCAACGATCCCGTTCGTGCTTTCAATATTGTCTCTGGTATGGCAGGGCAAGATGAAAGGCGCCGCTGTGAACGACGATCAGACGAATATGGATAACGCGGGTATTTGATCAGTCTTCTCCGACGAAAACGTTCCAGGAAGCTATCTCACGGTCAGGAATGATCGTCATGATGTTCTTGGCGTGATCGAGCAGATAATCGCTGTAACCCCATGACCATGTACGGGAAGTAAGTTCCTTAATGATGTCCATGCTTATCGCTTCGATCAGATCAAGCTTTTTGTCATGCTTTGATTCATTAAGCTGTGTGAGCTTGCCCAGAAGCTTGACTGCTTCCTTGCAGACCGTGAAGTCTTCCATTGCCCTGTAGCGCCATTTGTAGTAAGGCATGTATGTGCGGTTGAGAAGGAAGATCGCAGCAGATGCCTTGTGGATAAACTCCTCGCAACAGTCGTGTGCAGCCTGGATGTCGCCGCGCTTGATGGAACGTTCGTAGTTGAACTGTCCTGTCTTGCCGGCCATACCGCAGTTTGCGGCAACTTTCTTCTTGAGAAGAGAATCAGGGTAGAAGCCTGCCCAAGCTTCGCGGATAGCGGTGAACTTGCCGAGAGGATCTGTAAAGACCTTGCCGTTTACGGCTTCGGCGAGATACATCATAGGTGTCTCGATCCAGTCCTCGGTCTTCTCGGGGAAACCTGCGATGCCTGTTCTCTCTGTATAGAATTCCTCAATGCTGTGTACGCCGATACGGTGCTTTCTTGCACCTGTCATGAGGCTTGAACCGGGCTCCATGCCGATCTCTTCCTTATGCTTTTCAAGGAACTCGTCGACAGGGAGAGCGTCATATGCTTTCTGGAGATCATCGCCGATCTTCTTGTTTACGAATTCGGGGATCCAAAGGCAGAAACCTGGAGCGTAATCGTGGTCTCTTGAGACCGTATCGTCATATCCGAAACATTCAGAGCCCTGACCAGCAAGGCCTACGGCTATCTTGTCCTTATAATCCGGGAACTTCTCGTCTATCATCTGTTTCCCGTATTCGTTGTAAAACTCTTCTGCGATCTTTAATCCGTTCCAGTAGTCCATAGTGAATCCTTCCTATCTTTGATCACCCTGCTCCGCATGGAGCTTTTTCTTAGTCTCATACATGAGATTGTCTGCGTCTTTAATATATTCGCTCAGCGGCTTCTTGGTCTCGTGGTCGCTTAAGATGTAACCCGAGCTGATAGACAGCCTGAAAGGCCAGACTCCGTCTTTATTGACTCTGTCTATCGCCGCATTGATGGAGTCCTTGAGATTGTCGGCTTCCTCATGGGATTTAACGCTGCCTATGATGAGGAACTCATCGCCGCCGAATCTTACGCCGATCCAGTCATGCTGGAGATTCGATTTGATCGCGCTTGCAGTGAGCCTTATCGCAGCGTCTCCGTTCATGTGACCGAAAACGTCGTTGATCTGCTTCATCAGGTTGATGTCGATGAACATAACCATAAGCAGGGTATTCCCGCGTATGCTGTCCTCGTAGATCGGGATGGCTTTGTTCTCGTAACCGAATCTGTTGTAAAGACCTGTCATGGTATCGATTTCAGAGATCTCACGAAGCCTGTCGTTGTAGATACGAAGCTTTATGTTGGATCTCTGGATCCTGAACGCGAGCATGAGCTTTTCGAGATAAGCGTTAAGGTCAAGGTGCTCACGCATGATCATGGTTCCGTCATGAGTTACCAGATATCCGTAGTTCCACTTGCCGGTATGAAGAGGCATGATGTAGTAGATGTGGTTGACCTCGGACTCGGGATCGTAACCTGGGACGATCTTGCTCCTTTCGGGAGTAAGCTTTTCGGTGATCTTTCCGTCTTTTATGGCAATGAGTGCGCTCGCGGTGCTTGCTATGCCGTTTTCATGAACTTCTTCATCGCTTGCCATTACGTTATTCATATAAAGATTGTGAATGACGATATAGAAGTCGTCGCCGACCAATTCGTGATCATTTGCGTAGTAATCGATGAGATTAGTGCGCAGGCTCTCGTAATCCGGAGCATCAGTGATAATGTTCGTGAGCATTCTCTCGCTCGCTTCGAGATTCGTGCGGTCAAGGCTTTCAGAATAAGTCTTTCGGCCATATTCACGCCTGGTAACATCAAATCCGGCACCGTTATGGCATCTGCAGCTCTCACCGATGACGATCTTGGATTTCATTAAGATCTTGCGAGGGACTTCCATTCCCGAGAAGATCGAGTCAAATACTTTGATGCACTTGTAGCCGATGCTCTCATAATCTGACGTGACAGTCGTAAGAACGGGATAGAATGTCTGTCCGCTCGAAATGCAGTCGTAACCTGTAACGATAACGTCTTCAGGCAGATTATAGCCGAGATGAGTAAGCTCAGTTGAGCATGCGAGAGCCATGATGTCGTTCGCGCAGATAATGGCATCGGGCAGTCCTGCAGGATCAGCTGCGATCTTTTTCGTCGCTTCGGTAGTGAGCACGTTGCCCCAGTTACCGTAATAGATGTCTCTGTCTTCAAGCTTAAGACCATGTTCGGCAAAAACTTTCTTTACGGTTTCCAGCCTGCAGATACTTTCGGGGTGATCTTTATATCCCGCGATGAAGACAGCCCGCTTAACGTCGTGGACCTGGATAAGGTGTTCTGCGATCTCCTGCATTCCCGTGATGTTGTCGATGTCTATGCATATGGAACCTTCAACATCTATGCCGATACTGATTACGGGTATGCCTGCAAGAACAGCCTGTTTAACGATGGAGATTCCGGTATCGACATTGTTAAGTGCGTTCGTGAAAACGAGAGCACCGTCATAATCTTTCATCTTGGGAAGGCCGTAGATGTTAAGCTCACCCTGGTTATAGTTATCGGGAGTGTCGTAGGATGCGTAACTTGTGAAAATGAAAAAATCGTATCCGGAAAAAGTGTCAGACTGCTTGATACCCTTGAGCGTAGAGTTCAGGGCTTCAAGACCGTAACCGTTGACAAATATAGCAATCTTTTTCCTCATAATAGTGCACCTGAGTTTAGGTTACAGTAGATATGTTACACCGACAAATGATTAAAGAAAACAAAATGTTAAATTTTTCTGTTCTTTTATAGATTACATTTAAGAGACATTAATCCTGAAAACGCTCCGTACGCGCAGTTTTGCCACAAAGAAGCATCAGATCAATGTTAGAATCTCTCTGTCAAACAGGGGGATCTTATTTTGTCTGATACAGGAAAACACAAGCTAATAAAGACGATACTGATCGTAATTGAGATATTGGGAATCCTTACGTTCCTGTGCACTTTTCCCGTCTTTAATTCAGGTAATATCGCAGGCATTGCGGTGATGAGTTTCCTTCTTCTGATGACCGTTTTTTGGAACAGGATGAAGAGTTTCAGGGAGACAAAAGCGGGCAAGGCAATAACCGTGTTTATATTTGTTTTCCTGATCCTGGGATTCGTCTTTGCAGGTTTCCTTTCTTTCAATATGGCAAGAGCCTGCTTTGCACGTCCGGAAAAGCCTAACATGGTCGTTGTCCTGGGCTGCCAGCTTTGGGGTGAGGAACCTTCGCCGATGCTCAAGAAAAGACTTGATAAGGCCTATGATCTCCTGGTCAAGTATCCTGACGTCCCGGTCGTTGTTACCGGCGGACAGGGTGATGACGAGGTCATCTCGGAGGGCGAGGGAATGAAGAGATACCTCATGAGAAGGGGCATTTCCGAAGACCGCATAATAGTCGAGGACAAGTCGACATCCACATATGAGAATATCAAGAACGCATTTGAGATCACCGATTCGATGGGTCTTTCAAGGGACATCACGATCGCGACCTCAGAGTTTCACGTTTACAGGGCATCGCTCATGGCTAAGAAGGAGGGGGCAGGTGAAGTGACTTCCGCTCCGTCCTTTACGGATATCAACCTTCTGCCGACCTACTGGGTCCGTGAATGGCTTGGGATATCGCATTTCCTGGTCTTCGGCGACTGACATTACAGAGTGTTTAGATTCTGTTTATATCTAATTAACTAATCCGTTAATCTCAATGGACTTAAAATGTGCTATACTCGTTTTCAGAGGTTAAGAGTCTGGGGCTGATAATGTCTCAACTTTTTGGCACTTTTTCTTTAAGTAATTAGGAGAAGCGTATGACAATTGAAGAGCTGTACAGCGGTCGTAACGTAGAAGATTTCTACATTGGTAAAATCACACAGGTTTACAGGAGCTGCTGCGTTGCGCAGGTAGATAATGTTCAGCTCATGTCTAACAGAGAAAGATTCAGTACATCTTTTCTCCCTAACACGATCAACTATTTCGTTATCATAAAATCCACTTTGGGTCTTTTCCTGGGTGAAGTTTTCGAGAACAAGGCATCCAGAAAGAGCATCTTCGAGATGTCATCCACCGCGGATGAGAAGAATTCCGATTATCAGGAAATCAACATCGATACCATTGCCATCATGAGACCTGACGGATCCAAGTTCGATCTCGCAGGTTTCCATCAGCTCGGTATCACGGACAGGGTATATCTTGCACCTGATGAGGCATACAAGATATTCCTGCATTCACTTGAGTTCTCACAGGATGTCGAGGAGAGACTTCCTGCTTTCGCTACATACCTTAACAGGTCTGCGGCTCCAGTTTCACTTAAACCGAGCACATTGTTCAACAGACACCTTATGTGCATCGGCGCTACGAACAGCGGTAAGTCGACAACGGCTCTTTCCATTCTCGATAAGATGGTCTCCACAAAGCGCAAGGCTTTGATCATCGACCCTACCGGCGAGTACAGAGACGCTTTTTCAAATGATGAGATCACAAAGCTCACGCTCGGTATCGATACTACCATCTCACCCGGTAAGGTAACGATGCAGGAATGGGAGAAGCTTTTCGAAACAACCAGCAACAGCCAGGGTGCCGTTCTCGCAGAAGCTATCACATCACTCCGCTACATGCATAAGACCGGTCAGGACAAGTGCTTCTACAAGGTTGGTGAGGATATCGAAGAGGTTCAGGAGGCTCTGGCATCCGTCGGCGCAAATGACTGCGAATTCGACATCTCGCTCCTTCCTGAGCAGATCCAGGCCGAAGCCGTTTCCGAGCCTGCAAGAGACGATAACTACAACTTCAAGTATTGCTACGACATGCTCAAGGCAAATGCCAACAACCCTCTGATCCAGAAGATCCAGTATCAGATGACGAACACAAGGCTGCTTTCGTTCTTCTCCAACGATCCTTCGATGTATAACCTCCTCGACGTTATTGATGAGTTCATCCATACACCTGAGGTCAGCCTCTACATCGATACATCATCACTCGGTGCTGCAGAAGGTATCGGAGGCATGGTCATCGATCTCGTCTGCAATTTCGTCATCCAGCAGGATAACATCAATCCGTTCATCTTCTTTATCGATGAGGTTCACAGATACGCCAAGTCACAGTATTCCGACAGAGAATTCCACGGCGGTCTGACACTGGTTGCAAGAGAAGGCCGTAAGAAGGGTATCTTCCTTTATCTGACAACACAGAACCCGAAGGACGTATCTCCGATCCTGTTCGGTCAGATCGGAACTCTCCTCATCCACAGACTCATGCTCAATGATGAGATCAAGGCAGTCGAAAGCCACCTTGATGATTACTCGATCAAGCATGTAAGAAAGCTCAATCAGGGTGAAGTCATCCTGACATCTGTCAACCTGCTGCACAACGTCTTCATCCACGTAAACAAGTCAGAGAGACTGCAGCACAACCAGACACCGCAGCTGTAACAAATCCAATGCAAAAAGAAGGCCCGGATCTCTTCCGGGCCTTTTATTATGCGAATATGTAAAGGAAAGAATAAGCGCCGTCTCTTCCCATATAGACGCTGACCGAGTCTGACAATATCCATTGTTTTATCGGACTCATCTTTCGCAGATCTTCGGCATATTGGTTATTAAGTTCAGCGGGGATGACATTCGGACCGATGTTGTTTTCGATTCCGATGTTCTTTTGCAGTAACTTAAGAAGATCTTCTTCCTTGCCTTGTACAACCAAGATGCAGATACTTCCGCGCGATTTGGTATTAGTTACATCCAACATCAGTTCGGCATCGTCAATATACTCAGCGCCGATCTCGAATCCCAGAAAATCCTTTATGGATTTGCGTACTTTCGCATCGTTGTTTTTTGCAGCCTGCGATTCCAGTTCTTCACTTGTGAGAGATCTTTTGGTAACTGAAGTGTTGCTGCCTGAGCAAGCGCAAAGTGAAGCAATTAGTCCAAAAGCCATAATTGAGGTGATAAGTTTCTTGAAAAAGGCTTTGTTATGCATTCATTGACTCCGAAGATTGCTGTATATTCACTGTCGCCCATATGCAGCTGCTGAAAGACATTATAATCGTTTCGTCAGATTATTTATAGTCGTCGACGTCGAATTTTCTGTCCTTATAGTAGTAATCTCTGTCAGCTTCGGTAATCTCTCTTACTATCCTGCAGGGGTTGCCGACCGCGATGACATTGTCCGGCAGATCTTTGGTAACTACGCTGCCCGCGCCGATAACGACGTTGTTTCCAATAGTTACACCGGGCATGATGCAAGTGTTGCCGCCGATCCAAACACTGTCGCCGATAGTGATGTCGATGCCGTATTCATATCCTGAATTGCGGGAGTCAGGGTGGAGAGGATGCCCTGCAGTGTAAACGGATACGTTCGGTGCAATCTGTACGTTGGCACCGATCCTGACTTTCCCGACATCCAGAACAGTAAAGTTGTAGTTTGCGAAAAAGTTCTCGCCGATCTCGATGTTGTATCCGTAGTCGCAGTAAAATGGAGGCTCTATGTTGATGTAGTCCCCGCACTTGCCGAGGATATCTTTTATCAGCTTGTCTTTTTCTTCGGGATTTCCGGGTTCCAGATTGTTGTATTTGAATATTTTCTTTTTGCATTCAAGACGTTCTTCACTAAGTCCGTCGAGCCATGCCTTATAAGGAAGATTTGCGAGCATTCTTTCTTTGTGATTCATAATTACCTCCGGTTATCAATAACCTCTTTTTCTGTCAACGACATGCTTCATTTCAAGTCCTTGAGAGAAGTTTAAAAGATCTTCTAAGAACATCTCAACATTCTTGTCCATAGTATGCGCAAGTGTCAGGTTTCCTGCGACATGAGGGGTTATCAGAAGATTCTTTGTGTTCCAAAGCCTGCTGTTTTCAGGTAACGGTTCAGTCCTGAAAACATCAAGTGCCGCTCCGTCAAGTTTACCGCTGTCCAGTGCATCAGCGAGTGCTTCTTCATCGATTGCAGATCCTCTTCCGACATTAACGATATAAGCGCCTTCCGGAAGCAGATCGATGCGTTCGCGTGAGAGTATGTTTTCGGTTTCGGAAGTGGCTGGAAGACTCATTACCAGAAGATCGGTTGAGGGAAGGATGCTGTCGATCTCAGTGATCTTAACTATCCTGTCGTAAACAGGTTCGCAGCATGTTCCGCTCCTGTTTATGCCTGTAAGGCTTTCCGGCTCGAAAGCCGAAGCTCGTCTTGCAAAGGAGTTTCCGATATCACCTGTTCCGAGAACAGTGATCCTGCAGTCTTTAAGCGACTTCTGCGGTCTTGGTGAACCCCAGGTCTTCTGAAGTGTTTCGGCATGAAATTCAGTAATGCGTCTCATCATCATGAGCGTGACGGCGATTATGTGCTCGGCGATCGAAACGCCATATGCACCGGCTGAATTGGTAAGGATGCAATCTTCATTGGCAAACGAACCGGGTTTCATCAGGTAGTCAACGCCTGCGGAAGGTACGCAAAGCCACTTAAGATTTTTGTTGCGGCGCGCAGTTTCAATACCGAATCCGTAGATGATATCCGGGTCTTCAAATCCTTCAGGAAATCCGTTTTCGGATTCAGCGAAGCAGACCTTTGCACCGGCCTTTTCCGCTGTCTCGTTTATCAGCTCCTTATGCTTTTGCTTTAAGCCTCTGGTTAATACGACGATCTTCATGTTACACCACTTTCAGATTACTATCTTTTCCATTACTTTCGGGATAACGCATTTGATCTTTCCTTTGTATTTGGCGTCGAGATAATCAGCGAAAAGTGATGGGTCTTCACCATTGATCTCAAACATGTCCCAGTGTCCGGGAATGACAATCTTAGGTTCCGTTTCGCCTGCGAGATCCGCGGCTTCCTGATAAGTCATGTTGCCGATGAAATTGATGCGGTATCTTTTCGCATCACGTCCGTTTATCGGCAATAGTTGAACATCGATATCACCGAAAGAACGTATTTTAGGAAGCATGCCTTCATATCTTACGGTATCTCCTGCATGATGTATTCTTACACCGTTTGCTTCAATGATGTACTGAAGATACGGATAAAGACCTGTAGATTCATCCCGGTCAAGAAACTCATGAGATGCAGCGATCGCGTGTACGGTTATGTCTCCGTATTTGTACGATTCACCGTCATTTAATCCGACAGCGTTGTCTTTGGAAACACCGTCGTTAAGGACAGAATTCATGTGTGCTTTGGGAAAGATAAATTTGGCATCCGGGTTCATCTTTGCCCAGATCTTCCAGGCTTCATGATCGATATGATCTATGTGGTCGTGTGTTCCGATAAAAACATCGACATCTGTCAATGCATCGACTTGAAGCGGCGGAGGAGTAAGCCTTCCTTCGAGCAGGCTCGCAAAATAGTCAATACAGATCTTAGTGTTTCCCGTATCGATAAGAAGACCCATCTGGCCCAGCCAGTATAAGGAAACATTGCCGTTTGGATCAGTCATTGTTCAGGCCTCCTTTTTACGAACGCTTTTTATCTTGCGGATTATGAAAACGACCAATATGCCGAAAAGCGCACCTGACGTGTTCAGTATAAGATCGTCGATGTCTGTGTGCCTGTCGTAACAAAGCAACTGAGAAAGCTCAATGAAGAGAGATAATCCGAAACAAGCTGTCAAAGCTTTAAATACATTGTTGAGTTTTTTGAAACAGATTGGCCAGACAATGCCTACGGGAATGAACATGGTGATGTTTCCGATAATGTTTATGAAACTTCCTTCATATTCGTCGAAGATGAAGTAAAACGGCTTGAGTTGAATCTGTTCAGCAAAGCCTGGTTCCAACCCGATCTTCAGCGTTCCGATCTTTCCGTTTATGTGATTAAGCGGAAAATAAACAAAACGGGAAAGCACGATCAAACATACATAAACCAGGAGAAGCAGAAGCTCCCGTTTTATGGAGAATGTTTTGTTTACTGCGGCAGCAATAAGCCGCACCAATATCCATGCGGCTGTTATGAAGATGACCATTTGAATATATGTGATCTCTATCATTTCGTCATTACCTTAAACAAGGCAATTATATCATGACTTGGTAATCCCGCGTTTTACCTTGGCCATAATGACGAGCGATATGGCAGCGTTGATGACGTCTGCTGCCGGAAGCGACAAAACTAGTCCTGTCAGACCCCAGATGGCGTTCATTATCAGCATCACCGGGATTATCAAGACTATGTGCCTTATTATCGCCAAAAGGAATGAAACCTTGCCTTTGTTGACTGCGTTCATGAAATTGACGGTGTGGTATCCGATCATCATGAAAGGGAGAGCGATGCATCTTCCGCGAAGGAACATCACACCGAGCCTGACTGTTTCAGGATCTTCGATAAAAGAACCGACCAGTGGTTTTGCAAGGAACAAAAATCCTATCATGCAGATGGATGAGAAGCCTAAGATTATCCATCTGGCGAGTGAAGAGAAAGTGTTCATTCTCTTATAGTTTTTCGAGCCATAGTTATATGCGATCAGAGGGACCATTCCGAGGCAGATGCCAAGGCTTACGTTTATTGGTACTCTTTCTAGTTTGAGTATGATACCCATTGCAGCGAGAGGTTTAACATGGTCGCCGTAACTGATGGTAAGTTTGTTGACGAAGATAGTTACCAGGTCGAAGAGGAAGATGCTGATTGCTGCAGGAATGCCGACTGAGTAAAGTGATCTCAGATGCTCTTTCAGGAGCTTTTCGTGTTTGAAGGATATCTTCAGAACACTTTCATTTCTAACCTTTTTGAATATGAGGAAAAAGTAGATGAACGAGCAGTAATTGGAGAGCATCGTAGCGATACCTGCACCTAACACCTCATTTCCTTTAGGAAGCAACACGAACATGAAAAGAGGATCCAAAGCGACATTCAGGATACTGCCCAGACCGACACCGAACCCTGCTTCTTTGGAATAGCCTGCGTTTCTCAAAAGCTGAGGCATGCTCATTGATAAGATGGTCGGAATGCTGCCGAATACTACAGTCGTAAGAAGGTACTGTTTGCCGTATGGCATTGTCAGGTCGTCAGCGCCAAGGAGATGCAGCAGGGGAGTCATGAAGAATAGAGTCAGTATTGAAAAAACGGCAGCTGCTATCCCTGATGAAATAACACTGTAGGAAGCGACCTTGGTTGCATCAGAAGTATTTTTCTCGCCGGTGAGACGCACCATGAGGCTTCCGCCGCCTACGCCGAAGATATTTGCGATCGAGACTGCCACCATGTAAACGGTCAGCGCAAGGTTTGATGCGCCGATCATGGCGGGATTGTTTGTCCTTCCGATAAACCAGGTGTCAGCGATGTTATAGACAAGGAGTATCAGCTGGCTTGCGACAGTCGGTATTGACATGATCGCCAATGCCTTCAACGGACTTGCTGATTCAAATAGTTCTTTCTTATTGTTCATAGTATCCTTCTTTCAAGTTCAATTATAGTTATGCTGTTTTTACGTCTTGTTTTCTCAATGTAACTATTTTGAAAATTGATATTTGTATGGTAAAAAAAGCGTATTAAAGGAAAGAGGGGAGATCTGTATGCCACCTGGAGCAAGAGGTATGGGAGGCCCGATGGGCGGTAAGTTCCTCACCGAAGAGGAAAAGGCAAATCAGCCTAAGGTAACTAAAGCGCTCCTGAAGCGTGTATTCTCTTACCTGAAACCTTATACGAAGCAGCTGGTGCTCGTACTTGTCTGCATCATAGTGTCGTCGTTCTTCTCCCTCATGCCTTCCATGATCACCGGCAAGATCCTGGATGACGGTCTCATGAAGAAGGACTTCAAAGCCCTCATCTACTATATCGTTCTCTCACTCATAGTTACGCTTCTGGCAAGCCTTATCGGAGTTGCCGAAACATATATCAACACCTGGATCGCGCAGCATATCACGTATGATATGCGCAACCAGATGTATTCACATCTTCAGAGGATGTCACAGAGGTTCTTTACGACAAATAACCAGGGCGACATAATCACCAGAATGACCAGTGACATCGACGGCGTAAAGTCCGTCATCACGAGCACTTTCAGCAGCATACTGTCCAACTCGATCACTCTGATAATTGCCATGATCGCGATGTTCCAGAAGAATTGGATCCTTGCGCTTGTCGGCATAGTTATCGTTCCTCTTTTCACGATCCCTACAAGGAGCGCAGGTAAGAGGAGATGGTCTCTTACTAACGAGTCACAGCAGGTAAATGACGAGGTAAACGGAATACTCAACGAGACCTTATCCGTAAGCGGACAGCTTCTGGTAAAGCTTTTCGGCAAAGAAAAGTATGAGTACGACAGATATGAGCAGGCCAACCGCAAGATGATCGGCCTCAACATCAAAGAGAGCATGGCGGGACGCTGGTTCCGCGTCGTTCTTACGACCTTTACGAGCATCGGACCTATGCTGCTCTATCTTGCGGGCGGCATCCTAATGATGAAGTATGATTCAAACATCACGATCGGTGACATTTCCGTGCTCGTAGCTCTCCTCGGAAGGATGTACATGCCGGTAAACAGCCTGCTAAACATTCAGGTCGACTGGATCAGATCCATGGCGCTGTTTACGCGTATTTTCGATTATTTCGATATTCCTGTTGAGATCAAGAACGCACCGGATGCGGTCACTCCTGACAAGGTAACGGGAAATGTTGTTTTCGAGCATGTTGAATTCTCTTACGACAAGTCAAAGCAGATCCTCAAGGACATCAATTTCACGCTCGAAGCAGGCAACAGCATCGCGATCGTAGGCCCCTCGGGTTCAGGCAAGAGTACTATAGTTAACCTTATCCCGCGTCTTTACGATGTTGATAACGGATGCGTAACCTTTGACGGCATAGACGTCAGAAAGCTCGATCTTACGTTCCTCAGGAACCAGGTTGGCGTTGTCTCGCAGGAGACGTATCTGTTCAACGGAACGGTCAGGGATAACCTCCTTTATGCCAAGCCCGATGCGACTGAAGAAGACATGATCGATGCCCTTAAGAAGGCAAATATCTGGGACTTCATCGAAAAGCAGGAGAAGGGTCTGGATACTGAGGTCGGAAACCGCGGCCTTAAGCTCTCAGGCGGTGAGAAACAGCGTATCTCCATAGCAAGGATAATCCTTAAGGATCCTACGATCTTTATCTTTGACGAGGCAACATCTGCACTTGATTCGATCTCCGAAAAGAAGATCCAGGATGCCATCGATCCTATCATCAAGAGCAAGACCAGTATCCTTATCGCGCACAGGCTTTCTACGATCCTTGCAGCTGACGAGATCCTCGTAGTAAAGGACGGCATGATCGCCGAGCGCGGTACCCATAAGGAGCTCCTAGGCAAAGAGGGTATCTACCGCGAACTCTATGAAACACAGTTTTCCAAAGCGCTTATCGAAGACGACGGCGTATCCGAGCTTGAACAGTATATCTGGGGCGCTCAGCCGGCTGACGAGCCTTTTGAAGAATAAAGTCAGCATATATTTATAAAACAGTTAAGGTTTATTAACTTTATCCTTTCATGGTTTTGATACTATAAACGTATAAAATTGCGGAGGGTGTCTTATGGTATATCTGAGTTTTGCCGGTATCATCAACGTTATCTTTGTTGCCATAGGTTTAGGCATCTGCAGCTTGAGCATTATTCAGGTTGGCTCGGGAATGCACATTCGTAAGGAAGTCAAAGGCTACCTGCAGATCTTCTTTACCATGATCAATGTCTATCTCAGCATGTATCTGTTAAGGATACTGCTGGAAGGGCACCCCGGAAACACTGTCAGGATAGCGATTCATGTCGTTACTTTCTTTGAAGTGCTCGTATCCGGCATAATGATCTACCTGCTTTCCATTCTTATACTTTTCATAGCAAGTCCCAGTGAAAAGCTCGCAAAGATAGTGAACTGCATTTTCCTTGTAATGCTTGTGATCCACGCAGCCGGTCTGATCGTGGATCAGTTCACCAATTTCTACTATTCATTTGATGCATCGAATTTCTATCATCGTGAGCGCGGATATGTGATGCAGTTCATCATGCACATACTGATGCTCTGCCAAAATGTTTTCCTCATTATCAGATATAAAGAGAAGTTTGACAAAAAGCTCTTATCTGCACTGTGGATATATATCCTTGCTCCGATGGCAGGCATCGGACTTCAGTTTGTGTGGCCGGACGTACAGTTCTTCATCCTTGCTTCGATCATTGGCGCAGCCTATTTATATTTCGTTATCATCAGCATTCAGATCAGGAGATATCATACTCAGCAGATCGAGAAGGACCGTATCGATAATGAGCTTACAATGGCGACCAGGATCCAGGCAGAGACGCTGCCTAATATCTTTCCGGCTTTCCCGGACCGTGAGGATTTCAACATTCATGCTTCGATGAACCCTGCCAAGGAAGTCGGCGGAGATTTCTATGATTTCTTCCTTGTCGATGATACCCACTTAGGTATAGTAATGGCGGATGTTTCAGGAAAAGGCATTCCAGCGGCGCTCTTCATGATGGTATCGAAGATCCTTATCCAGAATATCGCCATGATGGGCAGCAGCCCCGAAGATACTCTGAAGTTCGTCAACAACCAGCTTTGTTCAAATAACCCTGAAGACATGTTTGTCACCGCATGGTACGGATGCCTCGATCTTGAGACAGGCACTTTGACGGCGGCGAGCGCCGGTCATGAATATCCGTATCTTAAGATGCCCGACGGAAGGTTTGAGATGGTTAAGGACAGGCACGGACTCGTTATCGGAGGCATGCCGGGTGTCAACTATAAGCAGTATGAACTGTATCTTGAGCCCGGTTCCAAATTGTTTTTGTATACAGACGGTGTTCCGGAAGCTACAAATGCAGAACTGGAACTCTATGGACCTGACCGTCTCCTTGAAGCTCTCCGCAGTGCGGAAGACAAGGAACCCAAGGATATCCTTGATCATGTTGAATCCTCGGTTAAGGCTTTTGTTAAGGAAGCACCGCAATTTGACGATTTGACTATGCTTTGCCTTGAATATCACGGCCCGAAGGTGGCAAAATAAGTCACGGTGATTCGTATGATAAAAAATATAGTACTCGACATGGGGAATGTACTTTTCGATTACAACCCCGATGCCATCTTAAACATGTTCTGCTCCTCGGATGAGGAAAAGGATATTATCAGAAAAGAACTCTTCGACGGTCCCGAATGGCTGATGGGCGACAGGGGAGACATTAAGGACTGCGAAAGATATGATCTCGTTAAGGTCCGTGTCCCCGAAAAGTACCACGAGGCATTAAGGAACTGTGCATTCAAGTGGGATCTTTGCATGAAGCCGCTCCCCGGAGCGGCGGATTTCTGCAAGGCCGTAAAAGAGCGCGGCTACAGGATATTCGTGTTGTCCAATGCCAGTGATCTGTTCTATGAATACTTCCCAAGGCTCCTTCCGCTTGATTTCTTTGACGGAGTGTTTGTTTCATCGGACTATCTGATGCTTAAGCCGGATGAAGAAATCTATCGGGCTTTCCTTTCAAAATATGGTCTTAAGGCTGATGAGTGCTTGTTTATTGATGATAGAAAAGAAAACATTGAAGGCTCCAAAATAGTAGGTTTTAACGGCTATGTTTTCGACGGTGATTTTGAGAAAATAATGGAGCAGCTAAAAGTTTAGCAAATGCAATAAAATCAAGTGTTTGGTTAGCATCTGCTACCGGTGCGGAGGAGATAAGATGTCTTATATCGAGTTCAAGGACGTTAAGAAGATCTATAAGACCGGTTCGGTTAATGTTACCGCGCTTGACGGATGCAGTTTTAACGTTGAGAAAAGCGAGCTTTGCGTAATAGTCGGACAGTCAGGTGCCGGTAAGACGACGCTTCTCAATATCCTCGGAGGAATGGACCGCCTTACTACGGGTGAAGTATTCTTAGACGGTAAAGAGATATCCAAGCTTAATGCCAATGAACTGGCACTTTTCAGAAGACAGAACGTCGGATTTGTTTTCCAGTTCTATAATCTTATCCCGAACCTCACAGCTTATGAGAACGTTGAGATGGCCGCGCAGCTCGTTAAAGATCCTATCGACTGCGATCTTCTTATGAATGAAGTCGGTCTTGCTGACAGGAAGAATAACTTTCCCGCACAGCTTTCAGGCGGTGAACAGCAGAGAGTCTCGATCGCGAGAGCTATAGCCAAGAACCCCAAGCTCCTTCTTTGCGATGAGCCGACGGGCGCGCTTGACTATCAGACAGGTAAATCGATCCTAAAACTCCTTCAGTCACTCAGTACCGAAAAGGGCATGACCGTTGTTATCATCACACACAACTCGGCACTCACGGCAATGGCTGACAGGGTCATAAAGGTAAAGAACGGAAAGATCACAAGCAACACGGTTAACGAGAATCCTGTAAACGTAGATACAATCGAATGGTAAAGAGTCCTTACGTCAAGACGATCTTCAGATCGATCAAAATGACACTCCCAAGATTTCTCGCGATCTTCGCGATCATCGCACTGGGAGTGGGGTTTTTCACGGGACTTAAGGTAACCACTCCGTCATTTGTCTGTACCGCCGATAAATATACAAATGAATACTCGATGTTTGATTTCAAGTTCTTATCGACGATCGGGTTTAAACAGCAAGACATTGACGAACTCGCAGCGAAGACGGGATGCACAGTAGAAGGCGCATATACCGCTGACTGTGTTGCGTATCTCGGGAATTCAGAAGGTACGGATACCGTAAGGTTCCTTTCAATAACACAGAATGTAAACAAGCTTAAGCTCGAGTCAGGACGCATGCCCGAAAAGCCTGATGAGATAGTCATTGATGCCTATCAGGTCCCTGCAGATCATATCGGCGATAAACTGGTCATCGCGGATGAAACGAGTGAAGACGCGCGCGATATGTTTAAGTACAAGGAATATACGATCGTCGGCGCGGTCAGGTCTCCCGTATATCTGAATTTCCAAAGAGGCACTTCAGATGAAGGCACTGGCTCCGTCAACTATTTTGTCTGCGCGCTTCCGGAGGCATTTGATTCCGAATATTTCACTGAAGCATATCTTTACGCAAACACCGGTCTTTTCATCTATTCTGATGCATACAAGGATTGGGCAGAAACTGCAGAAGACAAGTATGATGCTATCGTTGAAACAGTCGTAAAGCAGAGATTTGATCAGCTTATAAAGGATGAGTACAAGAAGATCAGTGACGAGGTCGAAGAGCATTACGATGATATCGATGACGGCTGGAAAGAGATCAACGATGCCAGAAAAAAGCTCGATGACGCGAAGAAAGAACTTGATGACGGCGAAAAGAAAATAAAGGACAACCGCAAAAAGCTCGCTGATGCAAAAAAGACTCTTGATGATTCGAAAAAGCAGTTAGACGATGCAGCCAAGGAGCTTGATTCGGCTAAATCCCAGTTTAGTGCAGGAAAGAAAAAGCTTGATAAGGCAAAGAAACAGCTCGACAGCACCAAGAAGCAACTCGACAGGATGAAGAAACAGATCGATTCCGGCCGTTCGCAGATAAAGGAAGCTAAAGCTCAGGCGAATGCAGGCATTGCATACTATGAGTCGCTGCTTCCGGGTGCGGATGACGCTCAAAAGCAGGAGATCCAGAAGAAGATAGCGGAACTCAAGGGTACACTTGCTTATCTTGACGGTGAAGAGGCAAAGATCGATGCGGCTCAGACGCAGTACGACGGATACTACAAGCTATATAGAGATGGTTACAAGAAATATGCTTCCGGTAAGGCTGAGTACGATAAAAACTATAAGAAGTATCTGAGCGGCAAGGCACAGTATGAGAGCGGTCTGAAAAAGTATAAGGACGGTCTGAAGAAGTACAATGAAGGCGTCAAGAAACTGAACGATGGCGTGAAGGAACTTGAGGACGGCCGTAAAGAATATAATGACGGACTTCGAGAATTCTGGGACGGCTATCTCGAGTTCGTTCAGGGCGTAGACGAAGCATACAGGGACGTTGTCTATGGTGATTATCTGCTCTTAACAGCGGATGAACCGGATTCATATACCTTGGGCCGTGACAAGAATAACGGTTATGTCTGCTTCGATAACGATGCCAAGATAGTCGACGGTGTTGCAGCGGTATTCCCGATCTTCTTCTTTGCGATTGCCGCTCTCGTCTGCTCAACTACTATGAGCAGAATGGTAAGCGATGAACGAGGCATAATCGGAACGATGAGAGCGCTCGGTTATACCGACTTTTCGATCATAATGAAATATACGATCTACGCAGGATCGGCTTCAGTCCTTGGATGTGTGCTCGGTTTCCTCGGCGGTACAAAACTTTTCCCGTGGGTCATCTGGGAAGTCTATGGCATGATGTACGGATTTACAACGCTTACTTTCACCACGAGCATTCCGCTGTTTATCCTGGCGATGAGCGTTTCGCTTATATGTACGGTCGGTGTAACTGTAGTAACCGCGGCATCTGCGCTGAAGGGAATGCCTGCTGAACTCATCAGACCTAAAGCTCCGGTCCCCGGCAAGCGCATCCTTCTCGAATACGTCGGCTTTATCTGGAAGAGGCTCAAGTTCCTTCATAAGGTATCTTTGCGTAATGTTTTCCGTTTCAAGAAGAGAATGGGCATGATGATCGTGGGTATCGCAGGCTGCACGGCGCTGCTCATTACAGCTTTCGGTCTTTACGATTCAGTATGCAATGTCGTAAACATCCAGTACGACAACATAATGAAGTACGATCTCAAAGTAACGTTTGACTCAAAGTACAGACAGCAGGACATTGAGGATGCCGCCAAAGAAGCTCTGGCAAAAACAGGCGTTAAATTCGATTATGTAATCGTAAAGGATGACCAGGCCAAGAATAACGGTTCCGGTTATGTAAGAGATCTTGAACTCTTCATTTCAGACGACCCGAATGTCAGCAAGGTTTTCGGCCTGACGGACGTCAAGACTAACGAAGAACTGCCGTGGCCGTCCGACGGCGTTGCTGCAGTCTCCGGAAAGCTTGCTGATAAGAACGACCTTAAGGTTGGGGACAGTGTAACATTGTTATACGGCGATGATGAACGTGAAGTTAAGGTTAAGACCGGCTCGATCTTCACGAATTACACTTTCCATTATGTCCTCATGACGCCTGCTACATACAGGGAAGTATTCGGCAAGACTTATACGCCTGAAACTCTTCTCGTAACGACAGAGACAAAGAGCGCCGCCGATTCCTACAAGGTGGCATCTTATCTGTCTGAAAACTACGACATCAAGACATGGGCATCGTCTGCTGAAGCCAGAGAGAGCTTTGCAAAGACGATGGAGAGGATGAACTACGTAATAGCACTCGTCATCGGATGTGCGGCTGCGTTGGCGTTTATCGTCCTTTTCAACCTCAACAACATCAATATCACCGAGCGTATCAGAGAGATCGCTACTCTGAAGGTAATGGGATTTAACCGCATCGAGTCAGGCGCGTATGTCACGCGCGAAAACATAATCCTGGTCCTCATGGGATTCCTGTTCGGAATACCTTTGGGTTTCCTTCTTCACCGTTACGTAATGGCGCAGATAGCAATGGATATGGTCACGTATCAGGTGAGGATAGTACCGCTGAGTTATGTCTATTCGCTTGGTTTCGTTCTGTTGTTCTCGACGGTAGTAAACCTCATAATGCGTGCAAAGATCGAAAAGATAGACATGGCGGAATCGTTAAAGAGTGCTGAATAAAGAAGAAGGGCTGCCTCGCTTGAGACAGCCCATTTATTTGATTAGGATTCTTCCTCTTCCCAGAACAACTCATCTAAGGTCTTTCCGAGCACTTTGCATATCGCGAGGCAAAGCTTTATGGTCGGATTGTAATCTCCCTTTTCGATCGCGTTGATCGTCTGACGTGACACACCGACCTTATCGGCGAGGTCCTGTTGCGACAGATCGAGCGCGGCTCTGGCAGCTTTTAACTTAAGATTCTTCATCTGCCAAAGCCTCCTTCTTGTCCTTAATGTTCTTAGTGATCATTTCAATGCCGATTGCCAGGCAGCAGATTCCCTGTACGAGAGAGCTGACAATGTTCGTAAGTCCGTTAACCATCAGGATGAGTTTCAGATTACAAATGAACATTATTATATCAATGAGGCCGATAACTGAGAATGCGATAGCAAACGGAACTCTTTTCTTGCTTAATCCCATGTACGCATCATACCTGTCAGCGGTAATGGCAAATGTCGCGATACCTATAAATACAACTATCATCATGCTGTCGTATACGTTAAGCGGATAGCCTTTATAGATCATGCTCATCAGACCCAAAGCCATGGCAGAGATTATGACAACGATGAGTGTGCTCATCGCAGCTTTGCCGCGCATTCTCATCTGACGTTCATCATAGGCCTTTGCGTTATTCTCATTTAAGCTGGTAAGATAAGAAACGCTGATTCCCAAAGGTATTATGCACAGTGCCGCAACCGCGACCATAATGCCATTATAGAGAGCATAATTGCCTGAATTCAGTTCGATCGTATATCTGACACCGTATTCTTTATCTGCTGATAATTCGCCATCATATTCATACTCACAATTAATATAGATCTCTTTGTCATCTACATTTAGTGTGCCGGTTGAAAAATCCTTGTTTGAAACGGTAGTCGTGAATATGGGTTCAGCCTTCGGCGATCCGAGCGAAATGCTTATCTTTGTCTTGATCTCGTCAGGTCCTGTTACTGAAAACGAAAACTCACATTCTTTGCCGACAGGCAAAAAGTAAATAGGTTTCTTGCTTCTTTGGACATATGTAACGTTGCTTCCTGCTTCCTTTACGATATCGGTATATGCAAGTGTCTGAGTTTGCCTCATGGAAACTGCAAATGCGGTTAATACCCAAATGATTATGCCCGATATTATTATGGTTACTATAGCTGCTTTCTTTTTCATGGTTTTGTCCCCCTTAATTGAGCATATAGTAATTCGCTTTTTACATAATGTCAAGTATATACGACAAAAAGTCTTACAAATTTTTCTTTGGAGTGAGAACAACACTAATGAAAAAGGGAGTCTTAAGTCGTTTCAGCTGTGCTGTCCAAAGCCGACCAACGCGCTTCGATCTTCTTGAAAATGGAGCGTGCGATGAACATCGCGCATAATCCTGCAGCGATCCACGCCAGAGGATCGGATGCGACCGCGATATAGTAGTTGTGTACGCTTATCGAATAGAAAGACGTGAGCATTCTTGCCGCGAGTTCTACAAAGCCCAGGACCATTGCGATGCTTGCGTAACCGACTGACTGGATCGTATGCCTGTAGATGAAGATCATGGCGAGGAAGAAGTAGCATACCGCGCACTCAATGATGTATGTCCTCGCCCAAGGAACGTAGATCGAAACATCAACTTCAGCATCAAAGAATATCCACAGAACGTGGGGAACAAGGAAGACAGCGAGGAGAGCTGCAACGATCGAGTAGACCACATAGATCTTTAAAGCGGCTTTGATGCCTTCTTTGATCCTGCCCATATTACGCGCTCCGTAGTTCTGACCGGCATACGCTGCCATTGTCTGACCGACGGTAAACATACCCTGGGTGATTATTCCCTGGAACTTGCTCGCTGCAGTGATCGCCGTGACGGCAACTGAATCGAATACGTTAAACGCACTCTGCATTATTACCGTGCCTGAGGCTGTAATGCTGTACTGTACAGCCATCGGAATACCATAGCGCAGCTGTTGCTTTATCATGGAAGAACTGACCTTCCAATCAGACTTTTCAGGCCTTAATGTCGGCATCTTTGCATAGATATATATGATGCAGAGTATCATCGCTATGCCCTGTGAGATAACGGTCGCAAAGGCCGCACCGAAAGTTGCCATCTGGAATTTGATGATGAACAGAAGGTCAAGACAGATGTTCAGCGCTGCAGAGAATAAGAGGAAGAGTAGCGGCATCTTGCTGTTGCCGATCGCTCTCATCAAAGAGGCGCAGTAGTTATACATGATCATGCATAACATGCCTGCACAGATCGTGGAAATGTATGCGTAAGCGTATTCAAAGATATCAGAGGGAGTATTCATTAATGAGAGAAGGGGACGCATGAATATCAACCCGATAGTGGTGATCACGGCTGCAGTGACAAGTGAGAGATAGAATCCGTTGGTAACGGAAGACTTTAATCCTTTAGTATCCAGAGCCCCGTATTTCTGGCTTGTTACGATCGTAAAGCCTGTTACAAGACCATTGGAAGTACCGATCATAAGGAACATGATCGTACCTGTAGCTCCGACAGCAGCGAGAGCCTGCGGGTTTACGCATCTGCCGACGATAATGGTATCCACGATGTTATAGAACTGCTGGGCAATGTTGCCTAACAGCAGCGTCATCGTGAACTTGAATATGATCGACATCGGGTTGCCCTTTGTCATATCTGTGTCTGTTCTTTTCGCCGACATAAATACCTTCAAGAATTAAATACAGCACATTATAGGACTGTGCTTTGATTATTAATATCAGATAGATTGCATAACTGTATTATTGCTATCCGATAAAGAACCCGGAGGATTATCTCCGGGTCCGTTGTTATTTGTTAGCTGACTTTAAGTAGTAGTTGATCCAGAAGCTTCTGGTGTTACCTTGATATAACCATCCGCAATTCGTCGCATACTTCTTGTTGACCTTATAAAGCGAGTATTTTGTGTACTTATTCTTATATGTAGCGGTGGGTTTCTTGTACTTTTTCTTAAGAAGCTTTGAATATTTGGTGTAGTAACTCTGAATCTTGGATTTATCGTCAGTTGAGTTGTTGAAACCGATAAAGACGACTTTGTCCTTGTTCTTGCCGGTTCCGGTCATAATATTCAGACCATTGAAGTGAACGCCTTCGATGGTAAGATCGACATTGAAATTGTTATTGCGCTCGTAAACCTGAGCAGTTCCCAATGACTCGCCAGTGTATTTTTCAACGATTGCCTTTGCCTGATCAACGGATTTGCCCATAGTTGAAGCCATCATGGAAAAGACCGTGTTGACGTTTTTAGGAACCGGTGTAGGCGTGGGCGTCGGCGATGGCGTAGGCTCCGGTGTGGGAGTCGGTGTTGGTGTAGGCTCCGGTGTCGGAGTAGGAGTAGGCTCTGTTGTTTCGACAGGAGTCGTTTCAGTAGTTTCAGCAGTAGTCGTTGTTTCAGACGGCTTGCCGTTTTCTGCACAAGAGCATAAAGATGCTGCAAACGCACAGATCAGGATCAAAGAAACAATTCTGGTCAATCTCTTCATTTTGTCACCCCCGATAGGAAGTTTTAAATATATATATACAAAGAATAGAAGAAATTATCAATGATCTTTTCTATTTGCTTTCCGTTTCCTGATAAGACATTTCCATTGTTTTCGCATGACATTTTCAAGCTAATCGACACATCGGATATGAGCTGTTGCTTATGCGACATCACCGCAAGACATTGTTCATTGTTTTGTATATGTACAGATGATTAAATCAAGCCGTTTAACAAAGAACAACATTCAAGGAAGGAAGATAATGATATGAACAAGAGAGTTTTTGTACCCATAGCAACAGGCCTCGTTTTCGCAACGGTTTTCGCAGCAGGATGTGCATCCCACAAGCGCACTCAGCCCGCATCGATCGCACCGGTTACTATTTCCACATCTGCTACTCAGACGGCCGCAACAACAATTCCCACCATTACCAGAGTCGTAACGGTTTATAAGGAAGCTCCGACTGAGGTAACAACTACTACAACGGAAGCAACGACAACGACAACGGCAAAGCCTACAGCAACACCCAAGCCGACAGCTAAGCCCACTGCGAAGCCTACAAAGAAGCCGACTGCAAAGCCTACCAAGAAGCCCACAAAGAAGCCTACGGCAAAGCCCACGGTTAAGTCTACAGTTAAGGCAACAGAGGCTACGAAGGCTAATACTCTGAAGACAGTTTCAAACAGCAATACAACGGATACATCAAAGCAGCTTTCCGGAATCTATCACGGTTCCTGGTCTGATATCACTGTTGATGCTACAGACCTCCAGCGTGTAAAGATCACTGCTACGATCCATGATTCTGAAGATTCCTCTAAGGCATCCGTATGGAAGATGAGCGGCAAGTATAATCCCAACACAGGCGCTATCCTCTACACAAACTGCACCAAGACAAATTACGAGTACGACAGCAATAACTGCATCTCTGCAAAGGAAACAGCATACAACAATGGACAGGGCAAGATCTCTTTCAGCAACGGTATGATCACCTGGCACGATTATCAGGAACACGCAGCTGATGATATGACATTCATCTCAGCCAAGTCACATGATCACGGTTAATCTTAAGATCAAACAGAAAGAAGATAATGAAATGAACAAGAAGACCCTTGCCCTTATTGCAACAGGCACAATACTCGCAACAACGCTCACAGCTGTCGGATGCTCTGCACAGAAGCGATCAAATCCGGTAAACGAAATGATCACCGCAGTTGAAGAAGCTGTAGCTACAGAGCCGCAGGCAGGACAGGCAGTTGAATTTGCCGAACAAAAAGAAACTGCAACGACAACTGTTGAAACTACTGAAACTTCTGCAGCTCCCACAACTGAAACAACCATTAGTGAAGCAGCATTCGTAAACGAAAATACTATCAGGAATGTAGAGAAGACTTCTTCGAAGCCTGCCAAGAAGCCGGCAGCAAAGAAAACAGTACAGCACCAGGCTGCCAAGGCTACCAAGCCGACCAAGAATACAGAAGTTAAGACAACAGTTAAGCCTACTTCCAATTCGAATCCGGTTGAGAGCAAGCTGATCTCTGAATACGATAAGCAGAACTATTCTTCCGTTGTTTATGTCGGCACGAATGCTAACGTTAAGATCGATGCAAGCAATCCGAAGAGATGCCAGGTCACCATAAGAGTAAAGTCCGGAAAATTCTATTACGAATACATAATGAGCGGAAAACTGAACCGCAAGACCGGCAAGTTCAATTATTCAAACGGTGAAAAGAATGAGTACGCTCCGAATAAGAGCTCAATCAAATTCACAAGGCAGATCTTTTCGGGCAGTCAGGGAAGCATCACATTCCTTACAAACGGTATTACCTGGGTTGACCACAAGGACAATATCAACAAGACACTCAAACTGACACGTGCTTAATGCACCGGTAAGCAAGTTTAATTTCCAGCGCCTCCTGTTCTTTTCAGAGCAGGGGCGTATTATTTTTCTGTCATGTTATAATTCCATTCAGATAAAGATTATTTTGGAGCGCAAATGGACGCCTTACACGATAAAAAACTAAAGCTTGAAGAATACCTTAAGGAGCTTGGCAGCGTGGCTGTCGCTTTTTCTTCTGGCGTGGATTCGACGTTTCTTCTTAAAGTAGCAAAAGAAGTCCTGAAAGATAAAGTGATCGCGGTTACGGCTAGATCAGGAGTCTTTCCGAAACGCGAATTGAATGAAGCAGCAGAATTCTGCAAAAGGGAAGGTATCAGACAGCTTTTCGTGGATATTGATGAGATGTCGATCGAAGGTTTTCGTGAAAACCCCATAAACCGCTGCTATTACTGCAAACATGAGATCTTTTCCAGAATTATGGAGGCTGCAGAAAGCTGCGGCATAAAGTATGTTGCCGAAGGCTCTAATCTTGATGACAACAGTGATTACCGTCCCGGGCACAAAGCTGTTGAAGAACTCGGTATAAAGAGCCCTCTGCGTTATGCGGGACTGACCAAATCCGAGATAAGAGAACTTTCAAAGGAACTTGGCCTTCCCACATGGGAGAAGCCCTCGTTTGCTTGTCTTGCGTCCCGTTTCGTATATGGTGAAAAGATCACAGAAGAAAAACTCGGTATGGTCGATAAAGCAGAACAGATGCTTCTTGATCTGGGCTTTAAACAGTTCAGGGTAAGGGTTCACGGAAACATAGCCAGGATCGAAGTCCTTCCTGAAGAGATATCCAAGCTTACTGATGAAAAGGTGAGAAGTACCGTATATAAGAACTTCAAAGAGATCGGCTTTGATTACGTCACGATGGATCTCGCAGGTTACAGGACCGGCAGCATGAACGAGACAATAAAAAACGAAGCTTTCGTAAAGTGAGGAAAAACCGAAAGCTTCGTTAAATAATTGTTCTTTCGAAGGAGGGGAACCTTCTGTAATTATGTTAGCATCCCGGACAGAAAGATGATTGAACGAACTGTTATGGTCTTGTAATGGTTTAATGAATAATCCGTTTAGAAAAATAGAAAGCCCGGACTCAAACATATCCGGGCTCTTGGGGGAAGGGTATTGAAATGAACAAGTTCAATGATGTCATTATTACCCCTGAACCTTAAACGTACTTTTAAAAATGTGAGTGAAAAATAAGGTTAAACGACAAATTTTTATCTTCATGTAGTTTAAACATCATAAAGGCCTTATTTTATTGATTGTCCGGGCTATCAAGTTATTTGATAATCAGCCCAAACAATAAGAATCGAGGGCCTTTCGATGACTACTATAGATACTTGCGCGGAATTGATCGATAACAGCGAGGCGCTTTTTAAGCTCGGACTTATCGACAGGGCATACAGTGATCTGGATACCGTCTTTGAGTGGTTGGAATGCACTGCCAAAGTCGGAGAGGCATATAAGAAGGTCGGTGTAACCTTCGTATCCAAATTCTCGAAATGGAATAAATACTACTATCAGGGAAAAGAGATCACCTGCTCTGAAGCGCAGAATCTAGCTGAACATGCAATGGAACGCCTTGTTGTCTGCTGATTAACTCATTGTTATTATAGTTTTTAAGTATAAGTGCCCGGAGGCTGACTTGAAAACTGCTTTTCATTTATATATGGATATACCCGATCCCGACGTGATCTTTCACGGCGGGTATTACTATCTGATCACCACTACGATGCATTTCTTCCCGGGCGGAGAGATCTTAAGATCAAGTGATCTGAAGAAGTGGGAGCATTATTCATACGTCTTTGACAGGCTTGAAAGCACTCCCGCGCAAAAGCTGGAAGCTGATGAACACATTTACGGAAAAGGAATGTGGGCGCCTTCTATCAGGTTTCATGACGGGATTTTCCATGTCGTTTTCTCTTCAAACGATACTCATAAGACTTATCTATTCAGGTCAGACGACCTGAAAAGCCCTTGGAAAAGAAACGATATCAAAGGCTTTTACCATGATCCTTCTTTGTTTTTTGATGAAGGAAAAGCATATCTGGTATACGGCAATACGAAAGTGCATCTGACTGAATTAAATGAGGATCTTACGGGTCCCAAAGAGGGAGGCCTTGACCGTGTTATCGCTGATGACAGCGGAAATCCGAATCTCGGTTTTGAGGGTTCGCACATATATAAGATCAACGGTAAATACTTCCTTTTCATGATCCACTCTTTGAGGGACAGATGGAGAAGGGTACAGGCGATGTATGTCTCTGACAGTTTGAAGGGTGAGTTTACCGGTGGAGATATCTTTGACAACGACCTCGGCATAAGAGATTCAGGAATCGCCCAGGGCGGTATTGTAAGCGGTCCTGAAGGCGATCACATGATAATGTTCCAGGACAGCGGCGCTGCCGGCAGGCTTCCAGTGATCGTTCCTTTTGAATGGCATGACGGAGCACCTGTTTTCGATGATGAGTATACCATTGAAGAGTGTGAGTTTACGGGACTTTGCGGCAGCGATGATTTCGCAAGCGGACATAAAGATTTCTGGCAGTTTAATCATGAATCTGACTTAAGTCTCGTTAAGTTTGATAACGGCTTTCGCATCACAACGGATAAGATCTGCAGGAATATATTCCATGCAAAGAATACGTTGACGCAAAAGACTCTTGGATCTAAATGTGAAGCAGTAGTCACCATCGATGGAACCGGTCTTAAAGAAGGTGATTTCGCAGGCCTTTCGGCATTTCAGGGTGACTATGCATTTGTTGGTGTTACAAGGGATAAGAGCGGTCTTAATGCCATAATGATGAGCAATACGAGTACCGGCGGCATCTGGGATCTGAGCGAAGATGATGGCCTTGTAGAAGAGAAAAAGGCAATAGAAGGTGACAGTCTTAGAGTAAGAGTCGAATGCGACTTTACTAAGGATCAGGCAACATGTTATATCGAAACTGATGACGGGATCAAGCAGATAGGCACTACGCATGACCTTCATTTCAGATTGGATCACTTTACCGGATGCCGGTTTGCATTGTCATGCTTTTCGACTGAAGAAGCCGGCGGAACAGCGGTTTTCAGAAATTTTTTGAATTTGACAACACTTTAGTTCAAAAGTGTTGCTTAAGCATCAGATCGGCCCCGGATCAATGATTGTCCGGGGTGTTTCCTCCTGTGATAATGAAGCCATCAAACAAAAACACAAAACAAAACATCGGGAGGAATTAAAAATGAAAAAGGTAAACAAGACATCATCCAAGAAGGGTTTTTCACTCGTAGAGCTCATTTGCGTAATCGCAATCATCGTAATTCTCGCATCAGTTCTCTGCTTCAATTACTACCACGTATTCAAGCACGCTATCGAAGCACTGGATATGGCTTTCGCTTAATGACCTAAAACGGAGAAGATCATATGACAATTACTTATGAAGTCCGCTGTGTAGATTCCATCATAGTTGAATGGAAAAGAATAGGTGTCAAACTTGACAAAGCGATTGAAATGGTAAAAAAGGCAATAGAGAGAAGCAGATACTATGAGATGTGCTCTGATTGGAACGAAGACGCGCTCGAGTACATGGTAGAAAACTGGGAAAACATTTTCTGAGTTTTTGATCTATAAACAGGTTCGACAAACAGTTTTGTTCTTAACAGTTCAGACTGGTTAATCGATATTCCTTCCCCCCATTAGCCTCTGAGTTATCTCGGAGGCTTTAATTTGGGAAGAAAAAGACGCTTTATATTATATTTTTCTTATGGTTAACACTTTCACAACACAATAAAGCATGAGTTCTGTTAATGTTAATCTATCGAAGGGTTATGAAATGAAAGGGTGAGAGCTATGCTAAGCATGATATTTAAGATGTCTGCCGTTACTGCCGGCAACATTTTGATCACTTACATACTTTGGAGATTTCTGAAGAACAGGAAGATGAACTGGGGCTACAGGATAATGCTCTCGGTCATTTTCGGCGGAATATCCATTCTTGCTACTCATTTCGGAATCGATTATCAGCGCATGATGATCAATGTAAGAGATCTCGCTCCTCTTACATGCGGCCTTTTCTTTGATCCTATATCCGGAATCATTGCCGGCCTTATCGGCGGTATTGAAAGATACATCGCAGGCACATACTGGGGTGTAGGTTCCTATACCAGGATAGCGTGCTCGTTTTCAACATGTTTGTCAGGCGTTGTGGCAGCACTCCTCAGACTGATCATCTTCAAGGGCAAGAAGCCCGCTCTAGTTTTTGCTTACTTTATCGGCTCAACGATGGAAGTATTCCACATGTATGTTGTATTCATTTCTCACAGAGACGATATGGATATGGCATATTATGTCGTTAAGACATGCGCTCCGCCGATGATCGTCTTTACCGGTCTGGGACTTGCGATCATATCGCTCATTATCAGGATAGATGCAGGTGAATGGATCGATCCGAAGAAGGTAAGGGGAAACCGTGACATCAAGGTCTCGCAAAAATTCCAATTCTGGCTGTTCCTTGTATCGGCTGTCGTACTGATATCGAATCTCGTATTGGTCAATATCCTGCAGACCCAGGTCGCGGTGCAAAATGCTTATTCCGTGCTTCAGCAGTCGATCTATGATATCGGCGGTACTTATAACCTGGCTACTGATAAGCAGAAGCAGTTCGGTCCGTTGAAATTTACGGTAGGCGCCAAAGGCAATTATATCGTTATGGGAGACAGCGGGTTGATCAGCTTTGGCGAGCATAGCGGTAAACTGCTTGATACTGCCGCTAATGATCAGGCAAAAAAGAATCTCGAAAAGTATGTTTATTCAGGAAAACTTTTTGGCAAAGAATATCAGATCATGTCAGGAAAGCTGGGCGATGGCCGTACGCTGCTTGTATATCTCCCGAATGATGAAGTATTCAATGAACGTGACCATACCGTTTACGAGACGATACTTGCTGATATCCTGCTCTTTACGGTCATCTATATTCTCATAGCAGTACTTGTTCAAAAGATAGTCGTCAACAATCTCGAGATGGTCAACAATTCACTGCGGAAGATCACTGACGGCAACCTCAATGAAGTCGTATCCGTTTATTCGTCATCTGAATTCGTGTCGCTGTCAAACGACATCAATCAAACAGTTGATGTTTTGAAAAGATATATCAGCGAGGCTGAGAAGAGGATCGAACAGGAACTTGAATTCGCCAAGAACATTCAGGAATCAGCGCTTCCGCACAATTTCATGTTCCCGAGAAATGATTTCGAGATATTTGCTTCAATGGATGCAGCTAAAGAAGTCGGAGGCGATTTCTACGATTTCTTCTTCGTTGACGTAAATAAGATCTGTCTCGTTATCGCAGACGTATCAGGCAAAGGAATTCCTGCAGCGCTTTTCATGATGAGAAGTAAGACGATGATAAGAGGTTTTGCCGAATCGGGAAAGAGTCCTTCAGAGATCTTCAGTCTTGCAAATAACGGCCTTTGCGAAGGCAATGAAGCGAACATGTTCGTTACCGTCTGGATAGGCATCATAGATCTTGAGTCAGGGCATATGGTCTGTTCCAACGCAGGTCATGAGATACCTGCGATCAGGCGCGCTGACGGTGATTACGAGCTTTATAAGCAGAAGCACAATCTCGCGCTCGGTATTTTCGCCGATGTTCCTTTCAGGGAATATGAATTGGATCTGGCACCCGGTGATTCGCTGTTCGTTTATACTGACGGTGCACCGGAAGCCATTAATGAGAATAAAGAAGAATACGGTACAGGCCGTCTCATTGAAGTGTTAAACAAATACAAGATCTTTACTCAGAAGGAAATATTGAAGTTTACCAGGAAGAGCATTGAGAAATTTGCCGGTGAAGAAGAGCAGTTCGATGACGTAACGATGCTCGGATTTAAGTTCAACGGCCCGTCTGAGAAGTAAAATGATTATAAAAATCAAATAAAAACGGCTGTTCACTAAGTGGACAGCCGTTTCTTTTAAGCGTAAATCAGAAGTTCAGGATTACTTCTTGCTCTTCTTAGAGTTAACCTGATCCTTGAGAGCCTGGCCAGCCTTGAACTTGGGAGCTGTGCAAGCAGCGATCTTTGTCTCAGCGCCTGTGCGGGGATTACGGCCTGTTCTAGCAGCCTTCTGAACTGTCTCGAAAGTACCGAAACCAACGAGCTGTACCTTGCCGCCGTTCTTGAGCTCATCTGTAACTACATCGATGAAAGCCTTAACAGCGCTCTCTGTAGCAGCCTTAGACATACCTGTCTTGTTAGCCATTGCTTCAACTAATTCTGCTTTGTTCATTAATAGAACCTCCAAAAACTATAAGTACTTATTGCCGGAAGGCCCTTTCGGGTTCCGACAAGGCGATATTATAAAGAACTTCTGACATAAATACTAGGCAAAAATTAGGTAACGGCCAAAAAACAACAAAAAGCCCTCATTTTGTTGCTTTTGCATCAAAGACAGCTGGTATTAGTGATTGTTGGTATTCCTGTCTGTTGTGATAATTAGGCCGTAAAGAAAAACAACCTCAGGAGGACATAGCAATGTCAGTTATAAAGAATGAGAAGAAAGTTATAGAAATGAATGATCAGAAGGTCGTTTCCTCCTGCAGTCTCGGCGAAACAGCATCCGACAGCAAATTGCTTCATGATCTCGGTAAACTGTATAACTCGATCCGTATGGCGAACATGATCCTTTACTGGGATTACTACTCGTCTCTTATCGTAAACGGTTGGGAAAGCCTGGGAATCAATTGCGTCACGGGATCGGCATACGGAAACGAATACTATCTTCACGGCAAGGCGGTAACCAGAAGAGAAGCTGTAGGATATGCTCTAAGCGAGTTTAAAACCAACAAGACAGTCGATGATTATTTCGACTGATTCCTCATTTTGAATTTCCGGCTCCGGTTCATACCGGAGCCTATTTGTTTGTTAATATTTCCCCGTTTTGCCTATTCGGTTTGATTTGTGTAAAATCGAATCAATTCAGTACGTTTATTCGGCTTATGCGATTTTGTGTGCGGGGTGACACCGGATGAATATTGGCACATTAAGACTGGCATCTCTTTGGTCGTCTTTGTTTTGGCTCATCGTATTTCCGTTTATATACAGTCAGCTTCTTACCAGGCTTTTCGGTCTTAATAAAAAGATCGATCGTTGGATCGTTTTTTGTCTGCACAATTGCGGTTCTGCAACTAGTATTTTCCTGTATATTCTATTATTCAGGTTATCTTTTTCTTCAATGGCCGGCGTATACCTGGCCTTCGCTATCATATTAGCAGTGCTTACCGGCCTTGAGGGCCTCGTTTGGCAATGCTTTCTGTTAGACAGAAAGATGAACGGATTCCTGATCGCGTTTATCTGCAACATGATCTTCCTGCTGCCTGTATTAGTTTTGATCACTGTACTGTAATAACTATGAAAGAAGTAATACTTATATTCGGAATATGCCTTTTGCTGACAATAATACTGGAAGAGTTGTCGGCACTGATGATCGGTATCCGGAAAGGCTTTGATCTCACCGTCATTCTTTTCGTGAATATACTTACCAATCCGATAGTAGTTCTCACCGGATTAGTGATGGCGGAGTATACTAATGTTCCGAGAGCGGTATATATAACTTTACTTGAAATTGCCGTTTTCATTACCGAAGCGCTGATCTACAAAAAACTTCTTTATGCAAAGAAGCATTCGCCTTTCATCGTTTCGCTTGTATTGAATTGTGTTTCGTTCTTCATCGGAACAACGATCGGCGGACTGATCTTCAAACTGATACTTTGATCGAAAGGAATTACCGTGACCGTTAAGAGCAGAGCTACAAGAGCAGCCGTTTTGTATTTCATAATCCACATGATGAATGAAGTGGTCTGTTATTTCATGCTCTACAGGATCTTTAAAGATCCCGCATTCATAACGATGGTCGCGCTTATTTATAATTGCGTAGCTTTTGTTCCTCAGTTTTTCTGGGGAGCTCTGCGTGATCTCATCGAAAAGTTCAAGCCTGGAATCTTATCAGTTCCTTTGCTTCTTTCGGGATTCCTGTTATTCTTCATCACCAATGCTGAAGGGGCTTTGTTCTGGTTATCGCTCGTGCTGCTTTCGACTGGCAATGCCATGATACACGTGTCAGGCGCGGAGCTTACGATCAGGACGTCAAACGGCAAACTGACGCCTGTTGCGGTATTTGTCAGCGGCGGTTCTTTCGGCGTTATCTTAGGCCAGGTCCTTGCTTCGACTGACATGTCTTTCTGGTGGATCGCGCTGATCTGCGCATGCATGATGCCTTTGGTAATAGGAGGGGAGAGGCTCTACAAAGATAACCCCAAAGAATCAGACGAATGCAATGGCTTCAATTACGTTATCCCGGGCCGCAAAGCGATCATCGTGGCACTTGCGGTTTTCTTTATAGTCGCTGTCAGATCCTACATAGGATACGGGATACCTATGGCATGGAAGAAGACTCTGGTTGAGTCAGTCCTGCTATATGTTTTCATGGGCATTGGAAAAGCTTTGGGAGGATTCCTCTCTGATATGATCGGTATACGAAAGACTGCTTTCATCTGCATAATCGGAGCGTTGCCGTTTCTGATCCTCGGAAATAAGATTATGATCGTTTCACTGATCGGCATTACGCTCTTCAGCATGACTACCGCAGTAACGCTCGGCATGGTAATTTCGGTTATCAAGGTTGCGCCGGGAGCAGCTTTCGGCATTACTACGATCGCTTTGTTTGCGGGCGCAGTAATTTCGTGGTTCGTTAAGAGCAGCAGCCTTACTGTAAATGTCCTTATCCTTGTGATCACATCAGCAGTGTGTTTCCTGCTGGCATTGTATATACTTAAGCCTGAAAAGGAGGTCTCTTGATATGAATCTTCTCTCTTTTGATATGATGGGTCCCGGTGCCGGTTATGTTATTCTGGGTTTTCTTGTTATAGTAATCATTGCTTTATTTGTAGTAGCAGTAGCTATAGGAAGCATTATAGTTCTTGTCATTCTGCTCCGTAAAAAGAAGAAGCAAAATGAGGCTGAGGCGCAGAAAAATATGCGTCAGGGTCCTCCGGCAACATAAACATGAAGAAGAACCATTCGAAACTCATAAAGACTATTGCATTGTCTGTTTGCGCATCTGCCCTGTTGACGGGCGGGTGCGGTATTGAGTTTCCTGAAATCCCTTTACCGGTAAATACTGCCGAAGTTTCTGTCAGTCATTACAGTGATCCGGAATATGACTTTGATATCAGGCCTGTTGAGGTCAAGCGAATCGGTAATCACATATACTATCCCGAGGGTTTGTTTTTCCTTGAAAAGGAAGAATATCCGGGTCAGAACGATGCAATAAGAAAACTGCTGGAATTTAAGGATCAAGAACAGAAAATAGATATTTATGTTTTCGATCAGATCTGCTACGGAAACGATGAAGGCGTTACAAGGATCCAGCTTTTTGCCAGAGGATATTTAAATGGCGTCGTAATGGAAGACTGGCCTTTCCGTGCAGATTCCGCTGACGACCAGAAGTTTTTCATGAAGACGTTCGGACAGGCTCTGGGTTATCCAAGCAAAAAGCAGTTAATCCAGCCTCACAACGTGATCCCCAGAGTTGAAGAACTTGCTGCCAAGAATAGTTCCTTAATGCTTATGGACAAGGGTAATCTCATTTACGGAACATACTTATTGAAGATGGTCGGCAGCAGTGACCGTTACTACTATGAATTCACGCTGAATCAACACAGTACCGTGAAGATCGATGCCCGCACGGGTGACCTCATTGAGTATAAGTTCAGTGACGGCACCGGCGATACGATTCCTAATCTTAATTAAAGTTTATCAGGTTGTAGTAATCGCAGGACGGTTAAATCCGTTCAGGTACTTGATTACCAGATCGTTGAACAATTCGTACTTTTCGATGCTGCAGACGTGGCCGCACTTCTCGATGAAGCAAAGAGTGGATTCTTTCATTTCCCTGTGTGTCTTTCTTACGCTGTTTACGAAGAAATAGTCTTCTTTGCCTGAGATAAGGAAGACGGGCAGGTGATTCTCTTTTATTGAGAGAATATAGTCCTTGAGCTTAAACTGTGTCCTGAACAGTTCGGTAAGCCACATCCTGAAAGCTTCGGAAGTCATCTTAAAAGACTCTCTGATAAAGATGTCCCTGGACTTCTTATGGTTCTTTTTGGGCATCATGAGATTTGCGAACATCGGATAGAAGAATCTCTTGGGGATTATGTATTTGAATCCCTCGACAAAAGCGAGCAGGGTCTTGTAGCCGAAACCGAGATTCATTACGAAACCTGCAAGTACGATGGATCTGACCTTTTCCTTGTAAAGATAAGCAAACTCCATTGCGACAAGGGTTCCGAGCGATAAGGAGACGATATGCACTCTGTTGATGTTCTCCTGCTCAAGGACCTTGTTTATTTCTGTTGCAGATTCAGACAGGAGGTGTCTTGTCTTTGTGATGGAAGAGCCGCCGTGGCCTTCAAGATCGACAGCGATTACATTGAAATCCTGCAGATCCTTGATCTGATACTTCCAGGTATTGATCGATCCGCCTAAGCCGTGGATCAGCAAGACCCAGTCCTTTGAATTATTGTTATATATCTTATAGTTCATTTATTTTTCCTTTGTAAAGAGCAGATATGCCCTGCTAGCGTCATAGTATTCTTACCCGCGAAAATTAAAAACGGATAAGTAAGGCAAATATGGGGCAATACTTTGATAATCAAAATATATTTATCTGCTATGGAAAAACCTTTATTTTCAAATGTTATAATTATTTAATATTGATTTGGGGGCTTGGGAAAGGATGGATACCTTTACAGATGCGCTTTTAAGCGGCAAGACAGACAGGATACCTGATCAGTTCGACTGGTTCGCACCTTTGCTCGGGGATTGGGACTGCGATTACTACGATGAGTACATAAAAGGCGAAAAGCGCCACGTCAAAGGCGAATGGATCTTCAGGCGTGTGTTGGACGGAAGCGGGGTGCAGGATATCTTCATTTTCCCGTCCAGAGCTACCAGAGAGAATGATCCGCAGCCTGACGGTGAATACGGTTCGTCACTCAGGATCTTTAACCCTTCAAATAAGTGGTATGACGTTGTTTACACTTGCGCTGGCAACATGAAAAGGCTGACCTTCACAAAGGACGGCAATAGGCTTGTAGGAAAGGTTTTGTCTGAAGAGAGCACATATTGGATCTTTTCTGACATCACTGAAAACAGCTTCCGCTGGGAATATGTAAAGATAAGAGAAGACGGTTCAAAGGAGCTTGTCTGCGAGATAGAAGGCAGGAAGATATGAGAACTAAGAGATTAACAGCCGCAGTACTTGCGGTGTTTATGCTTTTTTCTTTTTCGTCATGCAGTGTTTTGCTTCCTTCGTATGCGGCCAAGCAGGATGGGGAGAAGTATTTCAAATACCTTAAGAACAAGGATATCGATAAGCTTATAGAACTGTTCTCTGATGACGTAAACGACACCCATGATCTGTACAAGGAGTGGGAAGAGTTCTATGGCAGCTTAGACGGAAATATCGTAAGTTACGGAAAGATCAGTACCGGCGGTGAAGGTGAACATATCGATAACGGCAAGACGACTTACTATATTGTCACGATCAACTATGAAAATGTTGAGACCGATACCGGTAAGATATATGAAAGCATCAGTTATACTCAAGTGAGAGAAAACAAGAAACACCCGGAGAACAAAGGCATCAGCCTGTTTGTGGTAAGGCTGCCTTCTGATAACGAAAAGGGATTTGAAGAAAAGATAGTCGGCGGGTTTGTCGATTATACGGATTAATGAGTCAGGATTATTCTGCTACAAGTTTGCCATAACTTCGAATTGTTTTTGATCACACGGAAGTATATACCTCTCTCTGATAAATGATTACTCGGAAAATGAGGGGGACAGATTATGTGTTTTCGGCTGACTGAAAACTGGCTTAAGAAGGCTCTTCTGCTGATGTTAAGCGCAAGTGTTCTGCTGGGAATGAGCGGCTGCGCCAACAACATCAGCGAGGAAGTAGATGAATTAAGAGAATCCGGTTATGTTACGGAACAAGTCGATAACGGCTTTTATATCAGCGAAAATGGCACTGATTATTATTTCGAAAAAGGACTGACCGGTTACGTCTTTAAGAAAGCGGCACTTAAGGCACAGGCGAAAAACGATGAACGAAAGGCAACGGTGACGATAACTAAACAGGGACATGATAAGATGGCTGTTGAGTTCGAATCTCCATATTTAAATAAGAACAAAAAAATATCCGGTTCACGCGGTGTTGCCTATTACTATTTCACATTCGAAAAGAATTTCAACGAAGAGAACATCACTAATGACCGCGGATTTCATGATATGGCCGGAGATTATAAGTCCATGACGGATAATTACCTGTCACCTGATGAGCTCCAAAGCATTTACGACAGGGGCTTAAAACTTCAGGAAGAAATAGAGGACGTCAGTAGCAACCGAGGAATCTGAAATCCGGATTGGTCTTGCCTTCGATCCTGCAGTGCTCCATGCAGGCTGCTATATTTATGAAAATTTGTTTCTTTACTACCGGTAATTACGAATGTTTTGACTAATATCCGACACTGAACATGTCAGGTGTTGATTAATCAGCAGAACGGACATGCATTGTTTATTGTCCGGATTTCTATCCATTGTGATAATCAGGCAGTGATCTGTGAGATCAATAAATCGTAAATAAATGAGGTAAGGACATGAACATGGAAGCAGACATTACCGGACTTGCTCCGAAGAAAGCATTTATTCACATCGGTGCGGCATTGATCGTTCAATTTGTCGTAACTACACTGGTGTCTTGGGCGATATACCTGCCGCTGAATGATCCGCAGAAATTACATGATTTTATGGTGACGGTCGGACCTTCAGCTACATTAGGTATTTCTTATATTCCAAGAGTAATAGGTGTCTTGGCTTTCTGGCTTATCGTACGAAAGATGCCGGTGTTTAAGAAGGGCGGCGGATTGGGATTCAAGAATCTGATACAGATTTTCCTTATCATGTATGCCGTTTCAATTTCTTTAAATACGATCGGAACAACTATCACTGCATTTTCACCTGCCGGTAAATCGATGGAATTGGAGAGTATCTCTTCGATCGTAACGACCGGAAACATAGTAGGAATCATGATACCTGTTCTTTTTGCTCCTGTGCTTGAGGAACTCGTTTTCAGAAAGATGATCCTTGACAGGACAAAGGGATACGGAGAAACGACCGCAATCGTTTTCTCGGCTCTGAGCTTCGGATTATTCCATCAAAATTTAACCCAGATCCTGTTTGCGTTCGGAGTAGGTCTTTTCCTCGGTTATGTGTATTGCAAAACGGGAAAAGTAGTGATCACCATGATCATGCATATCCTGATCAACGGCTTTTCGTCGGTGCTCATGTTCATCATGCCGATGTTCGGAAAGGGATTCAATCCGGCTTTAGTTATCGCGGTCATTTTGTTGTCAAACGCTATTATCGCCATGCTGATATCCGGCATCGTGCTCCTTGTCAAGTGGCTTAAGAACAGAAGGTTCGTTCTTGATAACAGCATGAACATCTGCATTCCGAGAAAAGATGTATTGAAAACGGTCTATATAAATCCAGCGGTGGTATCTTATATAGTGATCTGCATTGCCGTGTCTGTACTGTCGTTTATGAATGTTCAACTGTTTAATTGACAGGATGGTGAACACGATCTGACTTAAGACTATATGCCCCGGTTCTTAATAACCGGGGTTCTTTACGCTAGTCTTCTGAGTCTTTTTGTTTTGCCACATTATTTTATATATAGTGATGTATAATCCTTTCGGCTTAAAATGACTTGAAGCAAGTTGGCCAAAGGAACGCTATATGAAACGAAGACTGATAAACCTGATATGCATTGCCTTAATGTCCTGTTATATCGCGGGATGTTCGGCTAAGACACCTGTTGTTTCGCAGATAAACACGTCTGCACCTGTGACCGCGACTTCAGAGACTGCTGAAGCCACGACAACTACTGAGGCCAGAGGGCATTTTGAATTTAAGCCCGTCGTAATCTCCACGATATTCCGCGATATCATGGGCGAAGACATGTATGAGGCCTATTGCAACTATGTCAAAGCTGTACAAAACGGGGAAGATGTCTTCGAATGCAAGAGCGAAAAGACGTATGACTGGATGATAGGCCAGTTCCCGTGCCAGCTGCAGCCGCTTTATTACGTTTATACGGAATCCAACTACGGCGGAGCATATAAGGACGGCAAAGCTACTTTTCAATACAAGATCCCCAAAGAGGAGCTTGCAGCCAAGGAAAAGGACTTCGAGAAACTCGTCACTGACATCTTAAACGAGAACTTAAGGGACGATTATTCGGATTTTGAAAAGGCTTTGGCGCTTTATCTCTACATTTCAAAGAATTATACGTACGATTACGATACATACCGGAAGATGTCAGATAACCCGGGTATACAGGTTTCGGGATACAAGTTTCTTACGGAGAAGACCGGGATCTGCTCAGAATGTGCTGTAGCTTATTCATATCTTCTGCTTCAGGCAGGAGTTGATGCTACCGTGGCAGGAGGTACCGGCAGTGACGGCGAGGGCCACGAGTGGTCTTATCTGACGATAAACGGCAAGTACTATCACGTCGATCCGACATTCGCCATGGGACATGAAAACAGCCTGTCCTACTTCATGATGACTGATGAAAGGCGCAAACTCGAGAACGGTTATACCAAAAAGAAGACCTCGATAGCCTGCCATTACAAGGAAGATTATAACGGCGAAAAGTACCATGCCAATGATGATTTCTTTGCGCCGCTCTGGGGCGGTACGCTTACCTCCTGGGATCACAAAAAGAAACTGATCTACTATACAGACATGGACGGAAACGATAAGACATTCGATTATTCCTCAGTCGGATGATTCAGCTCGGCACCGGATCATTTTACAAATCTGATACAAGTCAGTGGTATAGTCTTCATTACGGGGGATTCATATGAACATACTGATAATAGAAGACGACAAGACGATATCCGGACTCATGGGCAAGACCCTTACCGGTGCAGGTTACGATTGCGAATTTGCATATGACGGTGAAGAGGCTGAAGAACTTTTCGATAAGCACGCCTGGGATCTCGTACTGCTCGACCTCATGCTCCCAAAGGTATCAGGATACGATCTCCTTGAATATATTACCCCCACTAAAACCCCGGTTATAATTGTTTCAGCGATGGGTCAGGTGAATGACCGAATCAGGGGTCTTAAGATGGGCGCGGACGATTATATCTGCAAGCCTTTTCAGGTAGCAGAGCTCCTCGCAAGGATCGAGGCCGTCATCAGAAGAACAGCGCCGACGGACGATATCTTCGAATATAACGGAGTCGTCGTAAACAGCACTTCCAGGACCGTTACAAAAGACGGAGAGGACGTTGCTCTAACAATTAAAGAATTCGATCTTCTTTCTATGCTGATCAATAACCGCAATGTAGCATTAAGTCGCAGGCAGCTTTATGAATACGTTTGGAAAGAAGAGTATTACGGCGAGACGAGAACACTCGACAATCACATAAAGAGGATCCGCCAGAAACTGGGCTACGAAGACGTTATCAAGACTGTCTTCGGCATAGGTTACAGGCTCGAAGTACCCGAGGCGTAATCAAATGAAGATATTCGCAAGGCTCTATATCGGAATAGTTCTGATACTTGTTTTCGTGCTTATCGTATCAGGCCTCATAATAGTCAACACCTCACTTAACAAGAATATCGAACGTGAAGTAAATAACGGAATGGAGAGGCACGGCATCGTCCAGTCGCTCCTTCAGACAAACATAATCATTGCTACGCGAAATCAGCTGGCGGACGCTGAAATCATCCGTAAGGCAGCTGAGAATACGAAAACAGGCGAAGGTCCTTCTCTTGTCGTTCTCATGAACAACGAGAACGTATATGGTGATATAAGTTTTTACTCTGACTACAGTGATGTCGAAGAAGGCAATGTCAGATATAACATTAAGACAATAGACGGCAGGTCATATCTTGAATGCGGAAGTTCTTTTACCATGCGCGGCATCAGATATACATGCATTACCTGTTCCGATATCACAAAGATAATAAGCGAAAATAACTCGTTAAGGCACACGTACAGGTTGATCTATTTCATCATGCTCGTGGTGGGAGCAGCTTTTGCACTTGCCTTTTCGCTCTATATCACAAAGCCTGTCAGGCGCCTCAGTGATGCTACAAAGGCGATCTCGGAAGGGGATTATTCCCACAGGATCGAAACAGTGACCAACGATGAACTGGGTCAATTAACAAAGGCATATAATTCCATGGCAGGTACGATCCAGGAAAAGATCAGCGATCTCGAAAGGTCCGTCCAAAGCAAAGAGGATTTCATTGCGGCTTTTGCTCATGAGACCAAGACGCCTATCACGGGGATCATAGGTTATGCCGATCTCATCTACCAGGGAAAACTTCACGACAAGGATATAAAAGATGCCGCCGGAACGATAATGTCGGAGGGAGAGAGACTGCAGTCTCTCTCAAATAAGCTTTTGGAGCTTACAGAACTCAACAACGGAGAATCTACACTTATGAAAGAGGAGATCAGCGTTTCAGATCTCGAAAAGGATCTTTCGGTTCTCATGAATATCGAAGCTGACAAGCGCGGCGTTAATATCAGTTATCAGTTGGAAGACGGTTATTTTTGGGCTGACTATGATCTCATAAGATCAGTACTTATCAATCTTGTGGAAAACTCCATTAAAGCAGAAGCAAGGAACATAACAGTTTCAGGAACTCAAGGATATCTGGAGGCATATACGTTTACTGTATCTGACGATGGTATGGGAATTCCTGCAGATAAAGTTTCACGCGTAAAAGAGGCATTCTATATGGTCGATAAGTCCAGGAGCCGTGCAGAACACGGAGCGGGCCTGGGGCTCTCTCTGTGCGACAGGATCGTTAAACTTCACGGCGGAACGCTTGATATCGAAAGTGAAGAAGGGAAAGGGACCAGCATAAAGATCCATATCCCTGACAAGAACGAAACGGAGTCAAAAAGTACATGATATGCACATTGTTGTTACAAACCTGATACATCCGAAGCTTAAGATGGCATCATGACAACGGAACGTTTCAACGAGTCAAATACGAATGATTACGAGGTGATCAAATGAAAAAGAATGTAAAGATAGGATTGGGACTTGCAATGATCTCAGCAATTTCCCTCGCAGCGGCAATGCCGGTTTTCGCAGACGTCAAGCCGGATTTCATCGAAAGGACAGGAACCGCAGCTGCGATCAGCAGCACGATCAATGTTGATGAGCAGGGCGTTTTCAATGAGGCTGAAGAAACTGCCGTAACCGAGAAAGGTAATGGCAGTGAAGACAAGAGAGTCGCAACACCTGATTTCGAGAAGAGCCCGAACTTCTGCAGGCTCGATTTTGATCCTAATCTTGTTGATAAGGAAAGCCCCGAGGCAAAGCCTTCCGATTATAAGGATGAAGCGATCAGAAAACTTGCTGAGGAATACAAGGCGAAGGGTTATTTCCTTACTGACTGCAGATACGAAGCTACAAAGCACTCATCCGGATTCGGAAGCGAGACAGAGTATGTCTTCTGCAACGGATTTACGGCGGTTGATAACAACAAAGGAAACAACACGCTGTTTATTGAAGCCGTAAAGTGTACTCAGGCTGAATTTGACTGGTATTCTGGTCAGGTTGTTGCAGGCACTAAAACAAAGCAGGGTAAGATTATTAAGCACACCATGGAAAACAATTATGTGATAGAAACAATGTCTTATAATCCGGAAACTGAGGTATTGCTGATCGAAATCAATTTCAAACCGTATGCTATTCAGAACGGCGTAGGCTGATAACAAATAACTGAAGATAAGAAACAAGCACTGCCCCAAGTGATCTTTCACTTTGGGGCAGTCTTCATCTTTTCTCGACATCCGGATTATTGCTGAATTATAATGAGTTTATTATGAAATATGGTGAATCAACATTAGATATCACTCATAAGGAAGCAAAAGGAATAAGAATGGATACATTAGAAAATAAGGGATTGAATTCAAATCAGATCAAGTTTATCGCGATCATCGCTATGACGATCGACCATGTGACATGGCTTTTATTTCCTGGGTGCCAGAAGATATGGTGGGTAATCGCATTGCACGTGATAGGAAGGCTTACGGCTCCGATCATGTGGTTCTTTATTGCTGAAGGATTTTATTACACAAAGAATGTTAAGAAGTATATCCTGAGACTGTTTATCTTCGCGGTAATATCTCATTTCGCATTTAACTTCGCAGGCGGAATTCCGTTTATCCCGACCGGCATGTTCAATATGACGAGCGTTATGTGGTCACTTGCCTGGGCTGTAGTCCTGATGGTAATCTTCACCACGGAAAAGCTTCCGAAATGGGCCAAGATAGTGCTTATGATCCTTATCTGTTTCATTACGTTCCCGTCTGACTGGTCAACGGTTGCTGCGATGTGCCCGGTTTTCTTGTATTTGCACAGGGACGACTTTAAGAAACAGTCTTTGACGTTGCTTATTTGGACCGCAATTTATGCTGCAGTATATTTTATCTTTATGGATAAGGTATACGGAATCCTTCAGATGTGCACGTTACTGTCGTTGCCGATCCTGAAGCAGTATAATGGTCAAAGAGGCCAGTGGAAGGGTATGAAGTGGTTCTTCTACTTGTACTATCCTGCACATCTGGTAATCATCGGAATCATCCGGGTTATGATTGGAACCGGAAGCATTTTTCCGTGATATTAGAGGTTGATCTATGACTAAGAAAATAAAAGTTGTTTCTATAGTTATGTTTTTGTTTGCAGTCTTAAGCATCTCCGCTTGCGGAGGTTCGGATAAAAGTAAGTTTGTTGGCAGCTGGAAATGGCTTGATTCACAGGGCTATCCTACGACCATAACATTTAATGCTGATGGAAACTGGACCAGGCACATAGAATCTTATCTGACTCCGAAAGGACTTGACTACACAGGAAAGTATTCTATTGATGAAAAAGAGAAAACCGTAACGATCAATATAGATCCTTTGCCTGATGACCGGTTAAGATTCACTACAGAGGTCTTTTATCATTATACTTTGGATGGAGACACCCTTACTCTTGCCGGAAGATTTGATACTACTGATACTGCTAAGAAATATACAAGAGTTTAAGACTTAATTGATAAATGTTAGACTCTCTGAAGGATTCTTTGCTTTGACCTGACATCCGATCCTTCTTAAATACTGCGCGATAGTGCGTTTAACTTCTTCAGGATCATCTTTCATTCCGCGTCTTACCCATAGTGAAATAACATTCCATATGCCGCCGGTATTAAGCGAGATCAGATAATCGGAATCAAGTCCTTCGAAAAGCTTTGCAAAGGGATTGAGCTCCGGATTCTGTTTTGCTTTTACAGACAGTATGAATTCATTCATACCCTGAAGGATTACGTAGAGCATATCGTTCTTATCCAGAAGCTTTAACAGCTTTTTATTCTTTACCGCAAACTCAAATATTGTAGTGAGCACATCACCTTTAGCATTATTGACGATATCGAAATAATCAATAAGGATGCTCTTTATATGTGAGCGGAGAACATCATCCTTGGAAGTGTAATTGCGGTAAAAGGTTTTTCTTACCAGATCAGTTTCGAGTACTATCTGCTTTACGCTGATCTCTTCATATGGATATTTCTCCATGAGTTTGAGGAGTGCATCCGTTATCTGTTTACGCGATCTTATTGCTGATGGGTTATTGGATTCATTCATAAGTATTCTCCTATTCCCAAGTGACACATAACCATGAGATTGTGTATCTTTCTTCAATTCTGTTGATTAGTTATTAGTTTGAACCTATTATTGCATAAAGTACACAGATGTGTAACTTTTGGAATAGGAGATAAATCGTGAAGATCGTGATCATCAACGCCAGCCCGAGAACCGACGGATTAACGGCAACAATACTCCAAGGTATCTCAAAATCCCTCTCTGATAAAAATGTTGATGTCGGATATTACGATCTTGGCAGACTCACAATGGCGCAATGCCTTGGTTGCTGTGCCTGTTATAGGATCGGGCATTGCGTCATTGATGATGATGCCGAAAAGATCTCGCGTGCCATAGCGGATGCTGACGGTCTTGTTCTTGGCACTCCCACTTATGCAAGCAATGTTTCAGGCTTGATGAAAGTCCTTATCGACAGAGGACACTTCGTAATCGAACAATTGCTGAGAGGCAAGTACTGCGTAACTGTCGCTACCGGTGAGAACTACGGCAGCAAAGATGCAAGTAAAGTGTTGAATAAGCTTGTTCTCTATTCCGGAGGAAAAATAACAGGAAAGATAGTATATAACGCGCCGTTTAACATTGTTACACATGACCTGGAGACTATTCAAAAGAGCAATTATCTCGCGCAAAGGGTGGGCTTGGGATTACATGAAGCCGTAATAAGACAAAAGAGATATCCGCTGCAAGCTCTTTATCACAAGATCATATTTGAATTAGGTATCAAGCCATTTGTCCTACGTAAAGGCGAAAAATACAATGGCGTGATCAATAAATGGAAAGGGGAGACTGTTTTATGAGAGAGTACCTGTTACTGCTGCCGCTTATATTTATCTTTCACGACATGGAGGAAATGGTCGGATTCGGCTGGTTCTTCAGAAACAACCCGGAGCTGTATAGGAGGTTTCCTAAAACGCTGAAGAACTATATCGGCTTCACTGAGATGGGCATGACCATAGGAGTTTATGAAGAACTCCTCGTGTTTGGCGGAGCAGCTCTTTTGGCTTACTATTTTCCGTCCAAGATACTTTTTGCGGTTTGGTACGGATTCTTTATGGCGTTAGCCGGCCATTTCGTGATCCATATAGGGCACACACTATATATCCGCAAGTATATTCCGAGTTTTATTACGAGCGTTATCAGCCTTCCTGTTAGCGTGATCATATTGATCGCGAGTGCAAAGTTTATGACGTTTGATTGGATCACTTTTACCGGGATCGCTATATCAATCCTTGCCATGATAGGCAACTTCTTCATGCTCTATGCGCTTATGCAAAGGATCAACAAAAAGATTAACAGTCCGGACAAAAACTACAATATCGTACCTATACCTGGAAGGTTCTGAAAATAAACAGCCTTAAGACCGGGTGGACTCAAGGCTGAATAGTTTTGGCTATACCCGTATGAGATTTAGAGCATCTTAAGCCAGTCTGATCCGTAAACCATTATTGACGGGAAGATGAAGGTAAAGAAGATTATGAGGAGAACCGCTACAACTACCCAGATGATAATCGTGATGCGAAGCAGCTTCTTTTTCTTCTCTTTGCTCATCTTGCCCTTGAGCTGAAGCCCTGCGAGCATGCAATTGAGCCCGAAGATACCGCAGGCAATTATAAGAGCTATCGGTGTAAGAACAAGATTATTTGTAAAGTATGAAATGAAATACACTATAAACAGTGCTACGGCAGCGATCAGCGTTCCCTGACCGCATACATATACTCTTTTTAATATCTTAGCCTTGTCGGCTTCCGTGTATTCGGCTACCATTTCCAACGTCTCTTTCATGTCAGTGTCCATATTTTCACTTTTCCTTTCTCCGCGAAGGAGATCCCGGATGTCGACGTCATAATAATCAGCCAATTCTATTAATATACTGATATCCGGCATCGTAGTTCCGTTTTCCCAACGCGATACAGATCTTTGCGTAACGCCGAATTTGCCGGCGATCGCTTCCTGAGTCATGTTACGTTCTTTTCTTAATTCTTTTAGAAAAGCACCAATCCTGATAGGATCCATTTCCTGTACCTCCTTACGAGCGGATACTAACATCTTACACCAACAGGGTATACGTCACGTCCCGAGTAAAAGAAAAAACATTATGACTTTTTCTAGGACATAAGGTGAGTAATTCAATAAATCAAGGCATTTGAGCCTGTTGTCGGGAAAAGAGATTATTGAAACCCGGATAATATGAAACATTAAGAGATGCATCGCGTTAAATAATAACGAAATATCGAAATACGATAAATATCTATTGTTATTCAGATATTTCTGAGATATAATCTCAACAGGAAGACAAAAGAGGTGAGATTATGAAAAGGAAAACTAATACCATTGCAAAAGTCTTTTTAGTTTTAATTATGGTGATCTTTGTTTTTGGTGCAATGTGCGTTTACGGCGCATTGGACTATGTAAGAAGATGTGTCGATGTTGATCCCCGGGATGTCTCTTCTATAGAGATCGGAAGGTTATATTCTGTTCAAGATATATATGAAATAAAAACTGCTAAGGATAACGCACATTACGATCTATATATCTATGGAGATGACGTGACATATGAGACTTTTGATGGTGAAAAGTCGTTTAAGATAACCGGCGGAACCGGAACAGTACATATATCTTTGAGCGTCCTTAATGATGATTCACCTGAAGCAAATGCCTGCCATATTGATGTTCCGCTCGTTAATAAGCAATAAGAACCCCGTTCTTTACTTTATGCCTTGATATTATCTTTACTTACTGTTGTTGTAAACCGAGTTCAGTTTCTTGTATGAAGAAACATGTTTTATAATGTAAACGAGAATAAGCATATAAGGAGAATCAAGGGTGGATTCATTAACTCCGAACGGAGTGTTTGCAAGTGTTCTTGGTCATAAAATACATGTGTTCAGGGCAGGAGAAGATAATAAACCGAAGCTGGTGTTCTTGTCCGGTTCCGGAACTACGGTTCCTTCTTTGGATTTCAAGAACCTGTACAGTAAGCTGTCTGACAGATACAGGATCATAGTGATCGAGAAATTCGGTTACGGGTATTCTGACATCTTCGAAGGTCCTTGTTCTATTGATTCGGTAGTCAATTACCAAAGAGAAGCATTAAACCAGATCGGGGAGGACGCCCCCTATATTTTGCTGCCTCATTCCATGTCAGGACTTGAGGCGATAAGGTGGATCCAGCTCTATCCTGACGAAGTTACTGCACTTATCGGAATCGATATGGCTACCCCCAAGACATATTTTAAATGGGCCGGAGGTGAACTCGACAAGAGGATAGCCACGATCAAGAAGATGCAGAAACTAAAGAAAAGCGGTCTGTTGGATCTGCTTCCGCGTAACAAGGTCGGTTTGAGCAAAGACGAGATAAAGCAGCAAACGCTATTATGGAAAAGAAACGGAATGAACAACTGCATTTTGAATGAGGCTTATGCATTGCTCGATAACACTAAGACGGTTGACGAAGGCGGAAATATATCCTGTCCGGTGCTGTTGTTTGTATCTAACGGGAAACAGGTTTCTAAAGGCTGGATAGAAGACGAGAAGGAATTTGCTGAAAAGATAAATGCCGAAATGGTATGCTATGACTGTGGCCACTATATGCATTATTATGAGAGTGATAGGATGAGCGGGAAGATCAGCTCGTTTGTTGATTCAATATAAGGGGAAAGAAGAATTATGAGCGAAAACCAAGTTGTTAAGCGAACCGATAAACCCGCAAAAGTATTTCTTACCATACCCTTGATCTTTTTTGCTTTGGGTGTAATTTTCTTTATCTGCGGCTGTATTCTTGAACAGCCGACATCAAGAGGAGTTATCTATACACTTATTATTCTTGCTGCATTCGGTTGCTGGGGATTGGATCTGCTTCCCGGAGCGATCTTTGCGTTCATCGGCATGTTTAGGGCCCTCCGCGCGAAAATGATCGGATTCTTTATCCTTGGCATCATTGAAGTTGCGTTTTCCATGTTATTGCTGGTTGCGTTATTCGTCATAATCTTTGTTACCGGACCCAGTGTTTAGGCTTTTATTGCTGTAATACATCAAATCTTGCTGTTTTCTCTTAGGCTAAGTTACAAAAAGCTTGAATTATTATTTAATTCTCGACATAAATGCACGAATCTATTTACATAAACTGTGTTGTTCTTTATCTTATTAAAGAGTTTGTGGATAGTTTCTTCATTTTGATATTCCATTATGAAAAAACGACTGGTTTGCGTTTTGATCGTATTAGTCATGGTGATCGGTTTGATCCCTGGCTCTGTTTTCGCATCTTCTGTAAAACCCGATGATTCCAGAGCAGCAAATTACGGTAGTTTTGTAAGTGGTGCCGATGTCATCAACACCATGATCAAAAAGTACGGTAAAAATACTCATCCGCGCATCATCATGACAGCTGACAGATTTGCAGAGCTGAAAAAACACATAAATGACGGCTCGACGACGGCGACCCTTCTCGCAAAACTCAAAAAAGAAGCGGATGACAAGATCAAAGAGCATGCAGATAAGCCGATCCATTTTATTGACAAAGAATACAAGATGTCGCTTCTTGAGCAGTCAAAGGAAATACAGCGCCGCGTTGCAGCTCTTGCCCTGGCATACAACATTTTCGGTGATGAGGAATATGCCAAGACCGCCTATGCAGAGCTTGAAAACGCCGCCAAATTTTCTGACTGGCATCCTTATCATTTCCTCGATACCGCCGAAATGTGTACGGCCTTCGCGTACGGTTATGACTGGCTCTACAATTGGATGAATGACAGTCAGAGGAATAAATTACGGAAAGCCATGATCGAAAAGGGCCTGAAGCAGGTCATGGAAGATTATCAGTTAAAAACCCATTATCCTGAAACCCGTTCTTATACCTGGTACAAGGATGAAGAAGGAGACAACTGGAAGCTTGTTTGTACCGGAGGCACTAACCTGGCGGCGCTTGCCATCGGAGATGAATCTGATGCAAAGGAGATCGCTTCCAATTGTCTCACCTATGGCTTTAAGGAAGCTTATTCCTTTGTACGCCGCGCATACAAAGAATTAGACGGATCTTATAAGGAAGGGCTCGGATATTGGGATTACGCCACATATTATCTCGGCCTTAATTCATCCTCGCTGATTAGTGCAACGGGAACCGATTACGGTTTGGCTGACTATGCCGGAGTCCGCAAATCCGTTGATTTTGTCCGCGGCATGAGCACCAACAAACCGACGGCATTTAGTTTCGGCGATGACCGAGCTGACCGCGAAACGAGCTGGGCGGTCTTTACCTGGCTTGGCTCGTATTACAAATCAAACGCGATTTCTTCAATACGCCTTAAAAAGATTGCATCACAAGGCTTTAATTATCTCGATGTTTTGTGGATCAATCCAAAAGACAAGACTGACGTAGAATATGACGGCCCGACTGACTTTGGAGGCATCGGGTATTCCGATTCTAGCTTCAGGAACAATTGGAAGACGAGCGGGACCGTTGCCGCTCTTCATACCGGCGTAAACGACTATTTTTATCATGGCCATTTCGATCTTGGATCATTTTATATAGAGTCAAACGGTTCAAGGTTTTTCACCGATCTCGGAAATGAGGACTATAATCTCGAAGACCGCCGGAACGCCTACAGGATCAGAGCCGAAGGCCACAATACTCTCGTAATAAACCCGTCTTCCGAGCCGGACCAGACAGATAACGTGGAATGCGTAATAACCGGTTTTAAATCGGGAAAAGAAGCATATGCGCTCACTGACCTGACTGCCGCATATAAGGCGAGCGGCGCAAAGAGCGTCGTCCGCGGCCTTAAGATGATCAAGGACAACGAATGCGTGATCGTTCAGGACAAGATTTCTCTTAACAGCGTGGGCGAGATATACTGGTTTGCCCACACGCAGGGAAACATCAGTATTGCTTCGGATGGCAGAAGCGCAGTTGTAACCGTCGGATCGAACAAGATGTGGGTAGGACTTGTCAGCGAGGGCGGCAAATTCACACAGATGAAGGCTGAACCGCTTCCTAAAACGCCTAAAGTATCCGGCCAGGCCGATAACAGCGATTACAGGAAGCTTGCGATCCATCTGACAAACGTCAAGGATACGACGATCACCGTTGCCTGCATTCCGCTTAAAAACGGTGCATCAAAGCCGTCTTGGATCCCGGTTGATAAGGACATTACCGAGAATCAGGAACATACTTTGACTGCAGTTACTGCCGTCGCTCCGACATGTACTAAAGAAGGAAACACCGCATACTTTGTATGTAAGGATTCGGACTGCAAATGCGGCCGCTTGTACAGTGATACTGAAGGCAAGAACGAAATTAAATTAAGTGATACGGTTATTAAAGCTCTCGGACATGACTTAGAACATGTTGATGCCAAGGAAGCAACAGGAGAGGAAGACGGATGCATTGAGCACTACCGCTGCAAGCGTGAGGGATGCGGGAAGCTGTTCTCTGATCCTGATGGCAAGACAGAACTGAAGATTGTTGATGTCATTATCTCTAAGACCGGCGCAGCTGTTCTTGGCGAAGAAGCAATTTATGGAGACTTCATTTACAGGGTAACAAATCAGGCTACTGACGGAACAGGAACTGTTACTCTTATCGGAGTAGCTAATAAGACAGCTTCGGTATCGATACCCGGTACTGCAGAGATAAAGGGGAACGTCTATATCGTCAACAGGATAGGACCTAAGGCATTTTATAAGAACATGGTTATAAAGACGCTTACCATAGGTGCCAATGTTAAGATCATAGACAGCTATGCTTTCTACGGATGCAAGAAAATGACAAAGGTCTATGGAGGTGCAAGGCTGGAGACAATAGGCTCATACGCATTTGCATATTGTTCTAAACTGAAGTCGTTCACCATTACTTCATCAGTTCTCAAGAAGATCAGCTCTTACACCTTTAAGAAAGACAAGAAACTAAAGACTATCAAGATCAAGTACACGACTAAACTTACTAAATCAGGAGTAAAGAAATCTCTCAAGAAGTCTTATGTAAAGACCGTGAAAGTCAAGAAGTCCAAGGTAAAGTCTTATAAGAAGATCTTTAAGAGGTCTAATTCCGGAAGATATGTTAGAGTAAAAAAGTAAGCTGAGACTGATAACTTTTTTCGGGAAAACATTATGGGCAAGAAACACAGCGAAGAATTTGAGCGTATCAAAAGAGCCGGAGAAAACGGTTATGAATATGCTTTCACTGAATACTACAAAGAGTCCTTCGATAAGATCTTTGATTGGGAGAGAGATGAGTTCGAAGACCTGATCTGGAAAAAATATAATGAAGGGATCATCAAATTCGCTAACCTGTTGCCGTATTTGAAAAAATATGATGGTATCAGCAAATTGCAGGAAGACCTGGCTTCTCCCGGCACTCCGTCCGGATGGAAAACGATTATAATTTCAGTACTTAATTCATCAGCCAAGGATAACACATGAAACTTGTTTCTAAAGATATAAGCGGATGGGAACTTCATGAAATAACTGACGGAAGTCTGTCCTGTGAAAACCCGAAGCTTACTGATAACGATATATCTGAGGTTGAAGCGATCGTCCGGGCCAAATTTGGCGAAAGGCTGGATAAAGAAGATGTTTTCGTCAGTTACGACATTTGGTCTGGTGTCTTTATCATGCAGCTTCCGGGAAAGAAGAATCATAAATCAGATGAACTGATTAAAGAGATATACGAGTGGATGATTCATCAATGATGGCCTTGATCAATACAGTTGGAATAACATGCTAAACATGTATCTGACGGCTACAGGTTCTTATGTGAAAGCTTGCTTGAGATTCAGTAAAAAGAGTCAGAGTTCCGACGGGGCACTCTTGCCGAGACTGTAAAGAAGCTTGGCAAGAGATCTGGTATCCAGATCAAATCCGTTTTCGATCCACCGGAAGACCACACTTCCGCAGCCGTAGATTATAAATATCTGAACATACGGGTTCTCGACACGGCTTGTCCATTCCAGATTTTTAACATTCATGTCGCTTAACATGTTTTTAAAGATATTAACTCTTATGGAGTCATCGAGATTACCGCCCATAAGTGTCCTGTATATCTTTTCGTTATCCTTTATGTATTCCAGGTGTTTGATCAGGTTCTCTATGTCATCACCATTTCCTGCTCCTGAAATGAAGTGTTTGGATGCTTCTTCCTCGAGTCTGGCTACGATGTCGTTAAGAAGTTGGGTCTGATCTGAATAATGGAGATAAAAAGTAGTACGGTTCAAATCTGCCTGCGCGCAGATTTCTTTGATGGTGATCTTATGAAAAGGTTTTTCCTGCATGAGTTCTATCAGAGCGGTTCTGAATAAAAGTTTTGTCATTTCAGTTCTTCTTGAATCAGCCATGGTCTTTCTCCGAATATAGACAAATCGATGTGATATGTTGATTTCGCAACGAAAATAAATTAACTGCGTATTGTTAAAACAACACGGTGTCGATAAAATCATATTAGAAGTTACAGATGAGGTCAATAAATGTGCTGATTCTGTAACGTTAAACACGTCAGGTTTAACCCCTGAATAGCGTTTCACAAAGCCCCCCTCCCCCTCTATCTTCACATTCAAACATAGGAGGGGGGTATTATGTGATCATCTTTATTTCATGCAGGCATAATTGCGAAATATATTGACATATGTCAGAAATGCGTTACCATTAATCTGACATATGTCAATTTAATGTTGGGAGGTAATCATGCCAAGGACCACGAAGTGCAGAAAGATCCGCAGCTTTCCGGACTACTACAGTTTTGTTCCCGAAGAAGCAGACGCAGAGAAAATCGAGACTGTAATGCTTTCGCTTGATGAGTATGAAACGATCCGTCTTTTGGATCACGAAGGACTCAATCAGGAAGAGTGCGCTGCCAGGATGGGAGTGGCAAGGACTACCGTAACTGCGATGTATGAGTGTGCCAGAAAGAAACTTGTCGGAGCCGTAGTCGAAGGCAAGAGACTTCGTATAGCCGGAGGAAACATTGAAATCGACAGAGAACGAAACGGACTCAATGTGAAATTGAAAATAAAAGGAGAAAAAACTATGAGAGTTGCAGTAACTTACGATAACGGAAATGTATTCGGACATTTTGGAAGGACAGAGCAGTTCAAGGTTTATGATATCGAGGATGGAAAGGTAGTTAATTCTGAAATCCTGGGTACCAATGGAGAAGGCTGCGGAGCACTTGCAGGCATACTGAACATTGCTAATGTAGATGCACTGATCTGCGGCGGTATCGGCGGCGGAGCAGTTTTCGCTTTACAGGAAGCAGGAATCAAATTGTATGCAGGCGCAAGCGGTAATACAGACGAAGTAATCGATGCTTTTATTGCCGGCACACTTGATGCTAACGGCGAAGCTAATTGCGACCATCACGAGCATGGTGAAGGTCATTCCTGCGGACATGGAAAGTGCCATGAATAAAAAGACGATATGAAGATAATCAATCTCATTGAGAATACTGAAGGCAGCAGCGGATGTGCTTATGCGCACGGACTGTCATTTTATGTGGAGACCGGGAAGCATAAGCTCCTTCTGGATCTCGGACCGTCTTCACAAACGATTCAGAATGCGGATTCATTAGGCATCGATCTGTCCGCAGTTGATACGGTTGTCTTAAGTCATGGACATTATGATCACTCCGGCGGAATAATGCCGTTTACAAAGGTTAACGGCAAGGCACTCATATACATGCAGGAGTCTGCTGTTAAAGATTATTATTCGGATGACGGAATTAATGCTGAGCCAAGATACAGGTATATAGGCATTGATAAGGATGTTGTGTCTCTTCCGCAGGTAAGGTTCCTGCGTGGTGATACGGTAATCGATGATGAGCTCGAGATCTTTGTTATACATAACAGAAGCCATGCGCTTCCGTCTACTAACAGTAATCTTTTGGTCCGTGAAGGGGAAGACTATCAGCGGGATGATTTCACTCACGAACATTGTCTGGTGATCCGTCAGGAAGGCATGTCGATCCTCATGTCCGGATGTGCGCACAATGGGATTCTGAGCATTCTTGACGCTTATAAAGAGAAGTATGGGACAGCGCCTGACATGGTTGTCAGCGGATTCCATTTGATGAAGAAAACGGATTACAGTGACAGCGAGATCAGGGAGATCAAATCCATAGCAGAGGAACTTAACAACTACCCGACAATGTTTGTTACGTGCCACTGCACAGGGTTAACGGCATTCGATGTAATGAAGAGCATAATGGGTGACAAGCTCAAATATGTTCACTCAGGAGAAACATTGATCCCAAGCTGAATAGTTATAATGTAATAATCAAAAACGCTCAAAAACTCACATTAAATTCATAATAGTGCTTTATAATCACTAATATGAAGAAGATTCTAATTGTTGAAGACGAGCTCGAGATAAGGGAACTGCTTGCCAGTTACCTTAGAAATGAAGGCTTTTCGGTATCGGAGGCTGAGGACGGCGTGGCTGCGATCGAGCTTTTTGATAAAGATAAGTTTGACCTCGTCATTCTCGATATTCTGATTCCTAAGATAGACGGATATGGTGTTTGCGAACTGGTGAAGAGTAAGTCAAATGTCCCCGTGATCTTCCTGTCTGCTTTGGGAGACGAGAAATCAATGATCAAGGGCTATGATTCGCTCGCTGATGACTATGTCACAAAGCCGTTTTCCATGCCAGTGTTCCTCCGCAAGGTCAAGGCGGTCTTAAGACGCGGACAGTCACTTGCAAACGAAGAATATTCGAAGATCAGTTATAAGAACATAGTGATGATTCCTGACCTGATGAAAGTCACGGTTGATGGAAATGAAGTTGAGCTTACGAGCAAGGAATTTGACCTTCTTCTGACGCTCGTTAAAAATCCCGGTCGAGTATATACAAGAGAGATGCTCCTTGAAATGCTCTGGGATTACAATTCGCTCGTGGATGAACGCATCATTGACAGTCATATAAAGAACATCCGTCACAAGGTTGGAGAAGGCGTTATCGAGACCGTAAGGGGCAGGGGGTACCGCGTTGAAAAAGCGGATAACTGACAGATTGTCTTTTAAGGTGTTCATGATAACCTTCGTAGTTCAGGTGCTGTTTGGCGTGATGATCTTCCTGCTGCTTTATAATGCAACGCCATTAAGTTGGAACGCGTACAGAAGAGTTGAGATGGAGAAGAGATTTGAGGATTTTGTGGAAGACCTCAATAATACTGCATATCCTGCATGCGGAAAGCTAGTTGATGACTTTATCCTTTCCAACGACTGCCACATCGTTTTTTACAGAGGCGGAAAACTCGAGTGGGACGATTATCCGGCATCGGTTACGAGTTCCGAATATGCGCTAAAGACCAGAAACGACGTAATGAAGCTTATTAATCTTGAAAACAACAAGGAAATGAGCTTATCGATCTCCGGTCAGGTTACATTTAATCTGGAGAAGAAAAGAGTATATACAGTAGTGTGCCTTTGGTCTCAGCAAGGAGAAAACGTGCTTTTGGAGGCTATTAAGAGCACGTTGCCTTTGATCGTTGCAGCTATCGTTCTGGTATCGCTTATCTGTTCATTCATTTATACGTATCTTTTCGCAAGACCGGTCCGTAAACTCTCTTTGCTCTCAGGAAAGATCTCGGGCATGGATTTTTCAGTGAGAAGCGGTACGAAAAGGCGTGATGAGATAGGAGACCTCGGAAGAGATCTCGATGATCTTTCTGCTAACCTGAATGAGACGATAACTGATCTCAATCAGAAGACGAAGGAACTTGAACGTGAGATCGAGCGCGTAAATGAACTTGAAAAACAAAAAGAAGTCTTCTTTATCGCGGCTTCTCATGAACTTAAGACACCTATTACTATTGCCCAGGGTCAGGTCTGCGGCATGATAGACGGAGTACCGCCTTATGATGATCACGATACCTATCTGCCGAAAACGCTTTCCGCATTGAAACGCATGGAGTCTCTGATAGGCGAGATACTTACGGTATCCAGGATGCAGGCTGAAAATGAGATCACGCATGTGAAAGTGGATCTGACTTCTTTGTTAAGGAAGAAGACAGAAGAGATACAAGACCTTTTGGAAGTAAGAGAGATCCCGCTTGAAACAAATATCGATGACGATCTATATTGTGATGGGAATGTCGAGCTTATCTCTATGGCTGTCGGCGCCTTTCTTTCAAACGCTGTCTACTATTCTTCAGAAGGTTCCGTGATCGAGGTTAAGGCTCATGAGACAGACGGGAAGATAATTACGGAGATACTCAACACCGGTTCTCATATCGATGAAGAAGATCTACCTCACCTTTTCGAGGCGTTTTACAGGTCTGACAGTTCAAGAAACAGAAGAAACGGCGGGTCAGGTCTTGGCCTTTATTTAGGAAAGATCATAGTTGAGCGTCATGGAGGTACGGTTTCTCTCGTTAACGAAGATCAGGATGTGGTTGCCAGGATCACACTTCCTGTCTCCACATAAAATACATGGAACTTTCATATGTATTTCAACCGGCCTTGTTATCTTCATATCAGTAGCATCCGGAAAGATACTAATACGAAATACGAAAGAAGGGGTAATCAAATGAAGAAAGCACTTGCGGCAATTATGGCATTTACGATGTGCATTTCGCTTGCTTCTTGCAGCCAAAGCTCGAAGTATTCTCTTTCAAGCATCAAACTGACAGAGTCTGAAAGATCCTGGAAGAATCCTGAAGAAAAGAATTCAGAACTGGTTAAGCTGTATGGTGATCTGACATGTTCAGGAACAATGACCGTTGCAACTGACAAGGACACGATCTATCTCTATGCAGAGAAAGCAATGGAGAAAGACGGAAAGACTCTTGAGTCTCAGGATACGGTTTTCGATCTGGGATCCACCAGCAAGACATTCACAGCGGTAGCCGTGCTTCAGCTTGTGGAGAAAGGAAAGATCAAACTTGAAGACACGCTCAATAAGTATTTTCCTGAATATGAGACGGGTAAGAAAATCACTGTCAACAATCTGCTCCACATGAGATCCGGAATTCCGGATTACAACAACAATCCCGATCCGTTCTGGAACATCTCAGGTGAGGATGCGGCGAACAAGAAACTGAGCGATGTCTATTTTGACAGGATCACCGATGAGGAATTCCTGCAGGCGATGTACAAGGCTCCGCTTGGATTTGAACCCGGAACCCAATATGAATACAGCAATACAAATTATCACGTTCTTGCTTTCATAATCGAAAAGGTTTCAGGCATGAAGTACTGTGATTACGTCAAAAAGAATATCTTTGATAAATGCGGAATGAAGAAGACCACGTCAATGGCGACAGGCGATCTGACGTATGTACCCGTTGACTATGACGACCTGGTGAAATACAACTTTTCCAAAGACGGTTACCCCGGATGCCCTAACAGTACCAGAGGTGACAGCGGCATCCATTCCTGTCTTACTGATATGGTTGCATTTGACAGAGCACTTTTCACTGGAAAGCTCCTTAACAAGAATTCGATGGAGATCCTGCTTAAAGATGAAGAAGGCTACTGCTGCGGCCTTATGAAGGAAAAAGACGGCTATTCGCACAGCGGATCTTCATTCACCTGCGAAACAAACAACAGGATCATAGAATCCGAAAAGTATGGGCATATCTATATGATCACGCTGGAACGCACAGGCGTTGTTCCTGAGATTAATGATCCTATGTCCGGCACGAAGTTCACTAAAGGTGTCTTTAAGGACGGTGAATACTCTAACGAATATGCCGGTCTGAAACTGAAGGTACCAGACGGTTTTGCAGAGATCGGTGAAGAAGATAGGAAGAAAGACTTTGCTGAAGCTTTGAGGTCTATCAGTGACAGCAAGGAAAAGACCCGCAAGCTCGCAACATATTTCGATGCTTGGTATTGGGACAGGTTTACAGGCGATTCAATAATGGTGGATTTCCTGAATACAAAGCTGGGATTCCCATATGATTCTGACTATACGGAAGAAGACTTTTTGAATGATGTCATAAAAACATACGAGGTATTTGAGATCGTCAATAAGGAGATAAGCAAAGTGACTCTCGGAGGAAAAGAGTATACGAAAGCCGAACTTATCATGGACGCTAATGGTACAAAGGTCTATGTGTTTATCTATTGCAGAAAACTGGACGATAACCTGATGGTAGATATTGAAGCCGGTGGCATTACCAATAAGAAGGCGGACTATTACGAAAAACTGTTCATGGATTAAACGTAGGCGTTAGCTGGAAGAATGCCAATCTGGAGATGATCATCAGCCTCGGGAGGTAATCCCGAGGCTTTTTCTTCCAATTAGAGGGTTTACAGTTTATACTTAAATGCTTGACAGATAGTGTTATGCGGCTTTATAGGAAAAGGATATGGAACTGGTATATAAAAACGCTGAAGCAAATGATGCAGAGATCCTGATAGAAATATATAACTCTGCTTTCCATGATGATTATATTCGTTATGGACAATGCCCTGCATATGGCAGGTCAAAGGAAAACATGGAACAGTCGGTCAAGGATTATCCGAAGATCATTGCTTACGAACAGGATAAAGCGGTTGGAGTTATTTCATATAAACAGGAAGGACCGGGAAAGTATTACATCGGTTGTTTAGCAGTAAATAAGGAAGAGCAGGGAAAAGGAATAGGAACCGCCCTGATGAAATACTTTATGGATGTGCATCCGGATTGGAACGAACTGACTCTGGTAACTCCAAAGGATAACGAAGCAAATATTAAGTTCTATACTAAGCGATTTGGCTTTGATATTACCGGAGAGGAAGAAGATGGAAATGTAGTAGTGCTTTGGTTCAGGCTATTCCGATAAGAACTTTTCGAAAATATAGGACCTCCCAATTGGGAGGTCCTTTTCATTTATTGCCTTGATCCGTCACTTCCGACATAGTAATTGCCGATCTTTGAATTCTTTACTAGCGCTCCGGTCTTCTTATTGAAGAAATAGGTCTTGCCGTCTATCGTGTGCCAGCCGTGATATCTTCTGCCGCGGTAACTCAGGTAATACTTCTTTTTCTTGAGCGTGAGCCAACCCGTTTTCATGACTCTGGTATTCTTTGAAAAATAGTAGTATTTACCCTTTATCTTTCTCCAGCCCTTTGCTCTGCTGCCGTTCTTGAGGTAGAAGTATTTCTTGCCGTTGACCGTGACGAACTTTGACTTCATCTTCTTTTTGTTCATGGCTTTGACAACGCTGCTGGTGGGCAGTTTGTCATTCTGGACATAGTAAAGGAACGTGAAGATCTCCTTCTGGAAGAGAGTCATCGTATGTCCGCCTTTTGAATAAGTCCTTGTCACAAAAGGCGTCTTAAAATTTGCGAGGTAGAGCTGCATGTTATTATACATGCTGCCTTTTTTCTCTTTTTTGCTCGCACACATGAAAAGATGTCTGTCCGTATCGTCAGTGAAAACTAGTTCCTCCGGATCTAATACCCATCCTCTTTCGTCTCCTGTAAAAGTACGGTATGAAGGACTAAGGCTTCCGACGTTTTTGACGATGTCCTTATAACGGATACCCGCATAGAGTGCAGCACAGCCGCCCATTGAATAACCTGCGACCGTGATATCGGTCTTCGGATTGGCTTTGCTCGAAATGCTGCCATCGCGGATAATATCGATCAGGTATTTCATCCTGGTCGTTCCGTTGATCTCTTCATCTACAAAGTTTTTGAAATATTTATTGTGGCCGAATTTCTCCAGAATGGGAATGACAAATATAACGGGTTTAATCTTCTTGCTTGCCATCCACTTGCTCGCGTTATACAGGAAAGTACTCTCAAACGATCCAACGCCGTATAGTCCGCTGAACAATATGACGACGTCATACTTTCCTGAAGCCTTGGGCTGTACAAGGTAGTAATCCAGCGTCTTTTCTATTTCGGTTTCTTCTTCGCCTTCGACTTTGACCTTGCCTAAGGATATGCTCTTCCTGACCATGGAAGTATAAGTGTAGGAGGATGCGGCATAAACGTCTCTTTCACCCAGATCGAGGCACGGAGCGATCACTGCCACAAAGAGAACAACGGTTACGAAAAAGACTCCGACTCGTTTCAAGATCCTGGTCCCCATTTAAACTTCCCCCTCAAAATGAATATAAGTATTATATCATCTTATTTTGACATCGCTTTATTGACTAACTGTGGATTAATAATAAACTTTTTATATAAACAATCAGGGATGGGCTAAACTCTATGACTGATCAAAATATAAAAATCAACAAGATGGCTTTGACAGGCTTTATTCTTGCCATGCTTTCTATTGCGATCTTCATATGTTATTGCAAATTCCCAAGCTTTTATTCCAACTTGTTACTTGTGGTTTCAGCTTTAGTATTACCACCGGTTGCAAGTGTTTTTTCGATCATCGGACTCAATCTATGCATTAAGAAGAAAGAAATGGGCAAGGGATTTGCCATTCCCGGGATAGTGATCGGCGTATTTGAAACAATAATCGGTTTATGTATTGTTTTGTTTCTTCTGTTTATCGCGAAATTCGGCGGTCCGCCTCGTCCGGCGCAGACTACCACTACACAAACTCAATATAGTGTAAGCGAAAGACAATAATGTTATGCACTTGTGCTTGGGAGGACATTCATGAAGGTTGAGTTAGTTTATTATGAGATCAGCACTCAGTTAGAGAGCAAATTCCGTGGCAAGCTTCTTAAAGAAGATGAGCTTGCGGCTTACCATGAAGCCATAAAGGAAAAGAAAAAGCATCAGATGAAGAGCGTAAAGATCTTATGCATAGTAATGGCCGTGTTCTTCGTAATACTCACGATTGGTGCCATTATCAGTGATTCAGGTAACATCGGGATCAAGCTCTTAACTATATTTGGTCCACTGATCTTAATGGCCATTGCAGGCTATATCGGATGGTATCTTATCGTAGGCAAAGTCGCCAAGAGATGGAATCAGCTCGTGAAAGAAAACTATCCTGATCTATTTGCCAAATATAAACTGTAAGCCAATAACAATCTGATTAACGGGGGTATACTTTGAGATTTGATTCTTTCGTAAATGACATACAGAAAAATGCATGGAATGTCTATGGGGCAGAGGTCTATGAGGACGGGATTCTTACCCACAGTTTTGGTGATACCCGGGATAATCTCCATGAACTGTATTCTGCAACAAAAACGATTCTATCTGTCGCGGTAGGTATTGCTGTTGATGAAGGCAAGTTCGATATCAGCAGATCTGTGCTGAGTTACCTTCCTGAAAACAGGATCCCTCACGGACAAAAAGAGGTATTCGGGCAGATCTCGATACAAAGGCTCATGTGTATGTCCGTAGGAGATTTTCCCTTTAGACCTGAGGGAGACAGCTTTCTGGACTTTTCTTTGAACACTAAGATCTTGGCTCCGAACGAGAGAGTATTTAATTACAATAATATCAGCGCATACCTTGTGGGAGTTGCGTTGACCGGAGCACTGGGAACGGATCTTGGGATGTTTATTGAGAAAAGGATATTTGATCCGCTTGGAATAAAGAGATTTGAATATACAAGATGCCCGGAAGGATATTTCTATGGTGCTTCCGGCACAAAACTTACCGTTAATGATCTGAGCAAACTCGGGCTGCTGTTATATAACAAAGGTGTTTTTGAAGGAGAGAGAATCCTTTCAGAAAGATATGTCAATGAAGCGACCTCCATTCAGCAGATGAACCGCGAAGGAGGATATGGGTATTTCATATGGAAATATCTTGATGGATTTAGCATAAACGGAAAGTTGGGGCAGAAGTGTTATGTTCTGCCTGAAAGGAAACTGATAGTATCTTTTCTTTCACACATAGAGGACAATACGCTGCCCTTGCGTGAAAGTATGGAGAGGAATTGTTTGGATGTCTGAAAAGAAGAAAGGAATCAGCAAGCTGTGTTTGACAGGATTTATTCTTTCAATCTTGTCAGCGCTATTGGTGTTTTTTTATTTTCGCTTCACATGGGTATTGGCTAGTATTCCATATGTCAGTTTAATATTGGTTGCAGCTATAGTTTTATTTCCGCTTGTCGGATTGGTTCTTTCGATAGCCGGGCTGGCTACTGCCGGGAAGCGTGGTAAAACGGGCAAGGGCTTTGGCATAGCAGGAATCATTTTGCCGAATGTTTATGCGGTTTCAGTAGTCGGCATAATTGTTCTCTTTGGTTTTCTGATGGTAAGTGGAACAACAAGCCAAAGGGAAAGGGAAGAGCATAGTGATGTTCGTTCAATGGGCGGAGGCATTGGGTATGCCACAAATACTGAATTTGATGTCAGCCAGTACAAGATACCCAAGGGATATAAACTGAATTCTTCGGAGACCCCCGTTAGTGAATCCGAACTTAAGATTTATGCAAAAAGCAAACTTCAGGAAATAAAAGACGAGAGTGATCTAAGAATCAAGGGCAAGTATCAGGATTATAATTTCCTGATTATCAGAAGAGATCGATTTGATGAGTGGAAAGCTAGTGACAGACTTGTCAGCATTTCTTGGGATTGGAATGACGAAGGATATGCCAAGGCGCATTATTCCGTGATGGTTGGATTTTCAAGATTTGCTTCGTGCACCCTTCATATGTATAAGGATCCTTCAGATAAATACATAATTATCACTAATTGCTATGACTATAAGATTATTAAAGAGTTTTTTGACTAGAATGGGGAAATTTAAATATATCTTATTGCATATATTGATTGTTAATATCGAAGGGTAAGCAATATAACCGAATATTCTCGTTAGTATTCAGACAAGTAGATAAAAACAGCGACCGGAAATCCCGATCGCTGTTTTATTCAAAAAATGGTGGATGCTACAGGACTCGAACCTGTGACCCCCTGCACGTCAAGCAGGTACTCTAGCCAGCTGAGCTAAGCATCCGTGGTCAAGCGAATAGAAGTATACATTGTTTTTCATTTTAAGGCAAGGTTAATTTCAGTTGATTTATAAAGCCTTTATTGCGCAGTCTTTTTTAGTCTGATAAACTTTTCCTTGATTTTAATATAGAGGGGGATCTTACCATGTCTGCACATATAATCTGCATACTGGTTACGATCGTGCTGTATCTCATCATGATGGTTACCATCGGAGCTTATTTCAGCAGGATCAACAAGAACACTGATGACTTCTATCTTGGCGGAAGACGTTTGGGACCGCTCGTCGCAGCGATGAGTGCCGAAGCATCAGACATGAGCTCATGGCTTCTCCTGGGTCTTCCGGGACTTGCACTCGTAACAGGACTTGCCGAAGCATCCTGGACAGCTATCGGACTTGCTGTCGGAACATACCTTAACTGGCTTTTCGTCGCAAAGAGACTCCGTGTTTACACACAGAAACTCGATGCTGTTACGATCCCTGATTTCTTCTCAAAGAGATTCGGTGACAACAAGCACATCCTTACAATGCTTTCGGCTCTCATGATCGTTATCTTCTTCGTACCTTACACAGCTTCCGGATTTGCCGCATGCGGCAAGCTCTTCTCGACAATGTTCGGTATGGACTACACTCAGACGATGCTTATCTCAGCTGCAGTTATCGTTGTTTACTGCACGCTCGGAGGCTTCCTTGCAGCTTCAACGACCGACTTTATCCAGAGTATCATCATGACGATCGCTCTCGTAGTCGTTCTCGGATTTGCTGAAGGCGTTACAAACGGATTCGATAAGGTTTTCTCTAACGTTCAGGGCTTTGAAGGTTACCTCGATATCTTCAAGGGATGCGATGTTGAGACAGGTGCTGTCGGAAGTTACGGAGCACTGCCTATCGCTTCAACTGTCGCATGGGGCCTCGGATATTTCGGTATGCCTCATATCCTTCTGAGATTCATGGCTATCGATGACAAGAAGAAGATCAAGCTTTCAAGACGTGTTGCTTCCGTATGGGTAGTTATCTCAATGGGCGTTGCTATCCTCATCGGTGTAGCAGGCTACTCACTCATGAAGAACGGAGTCGTTCCTCATTACGCAAGCAACTCTGAAGCTGAGTCTGTCGTAATCGATGTCGCTAAGGTCATCGCTTCACACGGATACATTCCTGCCGTAGTCGGCGGTATCATCCTCGCAGGCATCCTTGCTTCAACGATGTCCACATCTGACTCACAGCTTCTCTGCGCAGCTTCAGCTGTTTCCCAGAACATCCTTGCCGAGACATTCCACGTTAAGCTTTCCGAAAAGGCTTCAATGTGGGTCGCAAGGATCGCAGTTATCGTAATCTCCGGTGTCGCTGTTATCTTCGCGCTCAATCCTGATTCATCCGTATTCAGGATCGTTTCATTCGCTTGGGGCGGCTTCGGTGCAACATTCGGACCTGCTGTCCTCCTCGCTCTCTTCTGGAAGAGGGCAAACAAGTGGGGCATCTTCTCCGGTATGCTCGGCGGTGCTGCAATGATCTTCATCTGGAAGTTCATCATACGCGTTCAGTTCGCAAATACATGGCTCAACATTTATGAGCTTTTGCCTGCGTTCATCTTCAACTTCGTTCTCGCTGTTATCATCTCGCTCGCAACCAAGGCTCCTTCAAAGGAAGTCACGGATATGTTCGAGGCAGTCAAGAAGGAAGAGAAGGCCTGACAGGTTATTATGCTTCTTTAAAGGGGCCGCACTCCGGTGCGGCCTCTTTTTATTGAATTGACCGTGGTCTGCTTTGAAACTATAATGAATATATCTATTTTATAAGGGAGGTAGATAACTATGTTTTGTCCTAAATGCGGTACAGAATGTGCTGAAGGTTCCAACTTCTGCATGAAGTGTGGTTTTAATTTCAATGCCGGTGCACCTGCAGCAGCTGCTGCTCAGCCCGCTGCACAGCCAATGCCCGGACCGGTTCCTGGTGGCCCGCCGCCGGTAATCGACGGAAGACCGTGGATCCAGAACAGCGGTGTGGTCAATCCTTATCCTGTTCCGGGTTACGATCAGTACAACCCGAAATTCCATTGCAGATGCGAATACTGCTACTTTGAGTTTGATTATCACACCTATGACTTAGGTCACCGCGCGTGGTATCCGCATGGCTTCATTTATTGCCCCCGCTGCAAGAAGCCTATCCGCCACCGTCTTGAGTATGAGGTAATCAATAACCCCGTTTATGCTCAGATGTATAATCAGTCTCAGGTTCCTGCAGCTCCCGCTCCGGCACCTGCACCGGCTCCCGCTCCCGCTCCGGAAGCACCCGCTGCTCCGGCCCCCGAAGCACCTGCCCAGGAATAAGCACATTCGATTAACTGAAAGAAAGCCGCCGGTCTTCAAAGCCGGCGGTTTTTGTGTTACCTTTTATGCGTTATGGCTATAGACAGAAGTAAGACAGATCTCATTAAAGCTAAATACGAGGAGCTCACCGGAACGATGAGCGATCCTGCCGTTGCCGGCGATCACGCGGAATACATGAAGTATTCCAAGGAACTGGGTGCGATAGAGCCTCAGTACCGTGCGATCCTCGCGTATGAAGCTTGCGAAAAGGAGATAGAAGATCTCCTTGCTATCCTTGAAGGAGAGGCGGGTGCGGATGATGAGATGCGCGAATTCGCAAACGCAGAGCTTTCCGAGAACAAGGCTAAGATCGAAGTCCTCGAAAAGGAGCTTCTGCTTCTCATGGCTCCGGGAGATCCCAGGGACAACAGGTCTGTCATAATGGAGATAAGAGGCGGTGCAGGCGGCGAGGAATCGGCGCTTTTCGCAGGCGACCTTTTCAAGATGTACAGAGGCTATGCCGCTTTAAAGGGATATGAAGTAAGCATTGTTGATTCCAGCCCGACGGAACTCGGAGGGTATAAGGAGATCATATTCTCGGTTGAAGGAAACAGGGCATATAGCCGCCTTAAGTTCGAGAGCGGCGTTCACCGCGTACAGCGTGTGCCCGTTACCGAATCCGGCGGACGCATACATACTTCGACCGCAACGGTGGCAGTGCTTCCCGAGGCTGACCCGACCGATGTCGTTATCAACCCCAAAGACTTGAGGATCGACCTTTTCAGATCGTCAGGTGCGGGCGGACAGCACATCAACAAGACGACTTCCGCCATAAGAATTACTCATATTCCGACCGGCATCGTTGTTACCTGTCAGGACGAAAGAAGCCAGTTCCAGAACAAGGCAAAGGCCATGGCTGTACTTCAGAGCCGTCTCTGGGCTATGGCGAGGGAATCAGACAGCAATGCCGAGAATGATGCCCGCCGTTCACAGGTCGGAACCGGTGACAGATCAGAAAGAATAAGGACATATAATTACCATCAGGGACGTGTCACAGACCACAGGATAGGACTTACGCTGTATAGGCTCAACGATATCCTTGCGGGTGACTTAGATGAGATAGTTGATGCATTGACTCTTGCGCAGGCAGCAGATGATGCCGTTAAGACAGGTGAAGAATAATGGAACGTAAAAAGATATATAAGGAAACAAAATTAGTACAGGGAAGTGATAAGAACGGTATTAAGGATTGTGCCGCTCACCTTGCTTCAGGCGAGGTAGTCGCATTCCCCACAGAGACCGTATACGGCCTTGGCGCCAATGCTTTTGACGCGGAGGCTGTAGGCAGGATCTTTGCCGCCAAGGGGCGTCCTTCCGACAATCCGCTTATCTGTCATGTCGGTGATAAGGCCCTTATAAAGGATATTGTTTCCGAGATAACTCCTCTTGCACAGAAGCTCATTGACGCATTCATGCCGGGTCCCATCACGGTCATCATGAAGAAGGCTGATGCCATTCCTTCTGCGGTTACTGCAGGACTTGGCACGGTCGGCGTTAGGATGCCTTCTGACCCTGTTGCAAACGAGTTCCTCAAGGCATGCAACGATCCTGTTGCCGCACCTTCTGCAAATCTTTCAGGTACTCCTTCACCCACGAATGCCAGATCGGTCATGGAAGACATGGAGGGCTATATCTATGCTGTTATCGACGGCGGCGATTCCGTTTTCGGAATCGAGTCCACGGTCGTTGACGCGACTGGCGAAAAGCCCGTTATCTTAAGACCCGGTGCGGTCACAAAGGCTGATATCGAGGCATGTGCCAACGGTGATGCGGCATATGCCGGCACTCTCGAGGCAGGACAGACACCGAAGGCTCCCGGAATGAAATACCGCCACTACGCTCCTTTTGCGAACGTTGAGGTCATGGATATGCCCAAGGGCGCAAAGCTGATCGGCGACGAGGCTGATGATGCTGTTCCGTCGGAGGTCAAAAAGCCCGATTTCGCTGAAATGAGTGAAGATGACAGACAGGCATTGGTCGATATCGCTTCACCTTTTATCCACAGGGAAAAGGAACTTCTCAAGACCAATCCGTTTGCGCGCGTTGGCGTTTTCGCAGGCGTTGAGGTCAAAGCTTTATATGAAAAACTCGGTGACAAGATCCTTCTTGCCCATACGGAATTCTATGAATACGGAAACGCTCTTGATGTAAGGGCAGCGGCACATTCGCTCTTTGAGGGCTTAAGACATCTGGACAGCCAGGAAGTAGACGTGATCCTTGCACAGGGTCTTACGGGCGGCGGAATGGCAACTGCTTACATGAACAGGTTAGGAAAAGCTGCAGGGAAGAAGGGCGAACTCCTTCCCGGCATGCCCAAGCCCGAGCGCCCCGCGCGTGCAGAGCTTCCTCTTGAGGCATTTAAGGATACGTACACGGCGCAGATCCTGTTTGCTGACGATGACAACACATGCCTCTCACAGGCCTGCGAAGCGATAATGACCGGACTTATTGAAAAGAATGCACCTTTTGATATGCTGGTTTCCCGCGATATCGGATGTGAGATCTACTGTGAATCCGCAGGGATCACGGCTTCTGACGGAGCTTCCTGCGACCCCGGCATGATCAAGGCGGTCTCTGAAGTCTGCGGCAGGAATATCTCCCATTGCAGGTCAACAAGGATCGATCCCGCTCTCTATGACGGTTCCGATCTCATAATCACTGTCCGTGACGAGCATGCTTTCGAGATAATCAAGGCTTTCCCGCAGATAAAGGACAAGGTTTATTCTCTTTCATCGTTTGCCGCTACATGCGGTCTTGTCTTCAAGGATGCAAACGGAAGGACTGTTTCCATTTCCATCCCTGACCCCAGAGGAGAGAACGAAGCCACATATCTGCATACGGTAAAGGCCATTAAAGCATGGCTTGAGATGCTTTTCCCGTATCTCATTAAATCGCTTGGCGCTGAAAGAGCCTGATACAAGGGCTTCTTTTAGCCTTGCCAGTCTCACCGGTCCCAATTTTTCATGGTAAGTCTCATTTTCGGGGCTTAAAAACAAAATGTCCGCAAATCATGGTGTCTTTTTGCCGGCACGCAATGTAAAATTACTCATGTTAGGTTTTAGGACATGACGCGGACAAATGAGTAGCTTGGCAGATTTCGCTTGACGAATAATTGCCTGCTGTGATATTCTTCTCAATGCTGCATAAATATTAGCAGCAATCCTTGTCCGGTTTAACCGGACCGAATAGTCCAGAAGGAGGTGAATGAAATGGCAAACAATTATCGTTTGATCACAGTCCTCAATGCATCTTTAGGTGATGAGGCACTTGCTTCTCTTACTGACTCCGTCAAGGCAAAGCTCGAATCAGGCGCAACGATCAAGTCTTTTGACATCGTTGGCACCAAGGAGCTCGCTTATGAGATCGAAGGCCAGAAGAGCGGTAGTTATGTTCAGGCGTATTTTTCTGCCGAGAGCGATTTCCCTAAGGAACTTGAGCGTGTTCTCAAGATCACAGACGGCGTACTTCGTTTTCTCATTGTCAGCGTCGGTGAGTGATCACTGCACGTAGCAGAGAAAGGCAAGACAAATGAACAAAGTAATGTTGGTAGGAAGACTTACCAAAGATCCCGAAGTAAAGCTTACTTCAAACCAGACCCAGTTCTGTAACTTCACAGTGGCGGTAGACCGCCGCTTTAAGGACAGCAACGGCCAGAGACAGGCTGATTTTATCAGCTGCGTCGCTTGGAGACAGACAGCTGCCTTCATCCAGAAGTATTTCCGCAAGGGAAGCAGGATCGGTCTTGTAGGAAGCATCCAGACCCGCACTTACGACGATCAGAACGGACAGAAGCGCTATATCACTGAAGTAGTGGTAGATGAAGCTGAGTTCGTTGAATCGGCTAACGGCCAGGGCGGAGAACAGGCATATCACGAAGCACCTGCAGCCAGAACTGCACCGGCTCCGACATTTGCACCTCCTCCGGCTGGATCCGCGGCATCCGATGCGCCTCTTGCGCCTAAGACTCAGATCGAGCCCAGCGCAGATCCCGGTTTCGGACCCGGCGATTCGGTAGATCTTCCGTTTGAGATTTAATTTGTGAAGGAGATCACACAAAATGGCAGAAAACAGAGCACCTAAGGCCGGTGGAAAAGATTTTGCCGGCGGAATGAGGCAGAGACGTACACGCAGGAAGGTCTGCACGTTCTGCGCTAATAAGGTCGAGAGCATTGATTTTATGGATGATGTACTCCTCAAGAAGTACATCTCTGAGTCCGGCAAGATTCTCCCTAAGAGAATGACCGGTACATGCGCTATTCACCAGAGAGAGCTCACAACAGCGATCAAGCGCGCTCGCCAGATCGCACTGCTCCCTTACACAGCGCAGTAATCGCGGCCTTTACGGCTTGAACGTATCGGACGCTACCTGCCGGCAGCGATGACCGATACGGTTTCAACAAGATTTTTTAGGACAATCGGGCATCAAACCGCACATATTTGCCTTAATGGCTTATAATATGTTCTGGTGATGCCCGATTCCTTTTATATCGGGAATAAACAATTCAGGAGAATACTTATGAAAGTCATACTTCTTTCAGACGTTAAGAATCTCGGCAAGGCCGGTGATGTGGTCAATGCCAGCGACGGATATGCAAGGAACTTCCTTTTCAAGCAGGGTCTCGCCAAGGAGATGACCGCTGCCGGACTTAATGAAGTTAAGGTCCAGGCAGGAGCAAAGGCTGAGCTCGAGAGAAGAGCTCTTGCTGAGGCACAGGAGACCAAGAAGACCATCGAGGGCAAGACTTTTGAGGTCAAGGCCAGGGGCGGAGCAGACGGCAGACTCTACGGCGCCGTTACCGCAGCTGATATTTCTGACACTCTCAAGGCTGCAGGCTTCGAGATCGAGAAGAAGAAGGTCGTGATCAACAACCCCATCAAGAATACGGGAATCTTCTCCGTACGCGTAAAGCTTCACCCCAAGGTTTCAGCAGACATTAACGTTGAAGTCGTTGTTAACTGACCGGAGCTTATAAGATGAACGAAGATCCCGGATACATGGATAACCTTATAGACTCTGCAGCTCCCGCGCAGGAAGATACTGTCGAGATCGAGATGGCGCTTCTGTCTCTTTGCATGCGCAAGGACAAGGCCATGCTCGAGGCAGTTGAGAACAGGCTCGTTAAGGAGGATTTTTCTGATCCCCGCAACGTCCTGATCTTTGGCACGATCGTCGACATGTTCCTCAGCAACTCGAGCATCGACCGTTTCACGGTCACCAATGAGCTTGAGCGCAAGGGCGAACTGGAACATGCAGGAGGACTCCGTTATATCTATAAGGTCGGTGAGACGACGGCCGTTTCATCGAGCATCCAGAGCTACATTTCCGCGATCCGTGAGAAGAGCGATAAGAGCAAGCTCCTCAAAGAGATAGACAAGGTAAGGGGACTCGCCGTAAGCGGTGAGAAGAGGGCATCTGAAGTCGTTGACTATGCCATCTCATCCATTTCGGCACTTAAGACTACAGGCGAGACAAAGGGATTCGAGTCACTTTCATCCGTACTCAAGACCGTTATGGTCGAGATGGGTGAGGAACTCAAACCCGATAGCAACAGCAAGCTCGTAAAACTGGGCTTTCCCAAGCTTGACGAGATGCTCGCCGGCGGACTCAAACCGGGTTCGCTCAATATACTTGCCGCCAGACCTGCAATGGGTAAGACGGCCCTTGCCATCAACATGGCAGCAAATGTCGCAGCCACAAACAAGCCGGTTGCGATCTTTTCACTCGAAATGTCAAAGCAGGAAGTCGCGAAGAGGTTTATGTCAGCTTCAATGAACAAGCCTCTGACGCAGATCCTGTATTCACATAAGATGACATCCGATGACAAGCGTGAGATCAACAACGCCGTCGTCAAGCTTTCCGATTTCCCGGTATATATCGACGATACATCGGATATCAACCCGGTAACCATGAAATCCAAACTTACGGAGCTTGCCGCAAAACCGGAATCAAATCCTGCGCTGGTGGTTGTCGACTACCTGCAGCTCATGAGTCTTCCGGGCAACGGCAACAGGTCGCGTAATGAAGAAGTCACCACGATCTCCAGACAGTTAAAGCTCCTTGCAAAGGAATTCGGGGTACCGATAATCGCGCTCTCACAGCTTTCCAGAGGCGCTGCAAAGAGAGACGACCATACACCTCAGCTCTCCGACTTGAGAGACTCCGGTGCCATCGAGCAGGACGCAGATACAGTCATGTTCATCGACCGTCCTGATTACTACAAGACGGCTGATGATACGGCTCCGAAGAACGGTGACGGTGAAGAACCCGCCAGGGAGCAGAACAGCGATAACGATAACGTCGTAAAGGACGCTTACATCTATCTGTCCAAGAACCGTCAGGGAAGGACAGGCAGGGATAAGGTCTGCTGGATCGCCAGAAAGACGTTGTTCTATGAATTTGACAAGAACAGAAGAGATCCTGAAGAGGACGCAAGCCCTTACACAAGAACTCAGGATTCAGACAGTGCTGCTTCAAACTATGTCTTTGAAGAGGACGCGCCTGTAGCAGCGCCTGATAATTATGAAGAACCGCCCATGGAACCGGTTGACGATGATCTTTTCGCCAACCCTAACAATGATTTTGACAGTGGCTTTTTGGAATAAATGAAGAATACCGCAGGGAACAGTCTGAGACACGAGCTAGCCCAGAGAGTTGGGAACTTCTGCCGTGAAAAAGGACTGCTTGACTGCGATGCGGTCATAACGGGATGCTCCGGCGGACCCGATTCAGTTGCGCTTTTGCTCATTCTTTCGGACCTGATCAAGGAATCCGGAAAACCCGTAAAGCTTTACGCCATACATATCAACCACAACTTAAGGCCCGTCGACTGCGACAGGGACCAGGCTTTGACGGCCAAATTCTGCGTTTCGGTAAACGTACCGCTTAAAGTGGTACATTTTGATGTCGAAAGATACGCTGAAGATAACAGGATGTCCGTTGAAACTGCTGGCAGGATGCTCAGATATGAGGCATTTGATTCCTATGCCGATGAGCTCAGGGAGACAAAGGGTTACAGGGAGATCAGGATCGCGGTCGCACACCACAAGAATGACCTCGCCGAGACCATGATGATGAACCTGTTCCGCGGAGCAGGCCTTGAAGGCCTTGTTAATCCCAAAGCCAGGACAGGCAACATAATCAGGCCTCTTCTTTGCTGCACGAAGAGTGAGCTTGAGGACATGCTCAGACAAGAGAGCATTAAATTTGCGATCGACAAGACGAATCTTGAACCTGAAGGCACGAGAAACGTCTGGCGCAACGTTCTTTTCCCGGAAGTAGAGAAGAGGACCGGAGTCAATGCTTCAGGCTCGCTTAACAGGACATATTCACTTATCGAGGACGACCTCGATTATCTTGCTTCTGAGGCCGGAAAAGCTTATGAAGACTGCCTCGTGATGCTCGGCAGGAATGAAGATAGAAAGATCAGGGCGATCGACTGCGAGAAGGCAAGGAAACTGGCACCCGCCATGAGTTCCAGGGTAATAAGAAAGCTCTGGCAGGAAACTTTCGGGAACCTGACGGATTTCGAGACTGCGAATCTCAAGCTCTGTAGTGACCTAATCGGCAGGAAATCGGTAGGAGGCGAAGTTATCCTTCCTATGCCTTTTTCACGCAAGGCATACAGATTCGGGAACTTATTCTGTTTCTCATCAGATCAGGCTGCAAAGGATTGTGCCAGGGCAATAGCATCTGATATGTGCCTTGTTGCTGCAGAAGGATCTGTATCCGTGAGTATCCATGTACCGGAAACATATGGCCCCGATGGAGCGATTGCCGTAAAAATCCCTAACACGGACCGCTATTTATATATATATTTATTTGAGAATAAGGGTGATTTAGAGTATAATAATTTTTCGTGGTTTTGCCCGATCGAACTGGCGCAGGACGGTAAACTCGCACTGCTCAATTCATTGGCGGATCCGAAGTCCCGTGTTTTCGGAAAAGCCGGAGCATCCGGTTCAAAGAAGCTCACGAGGCTCTTTACGGACCTTAAGGTTCCGGAAAGTGCCAGAGACGGCGTTCTTTATGTCGCAAGAAACGACGGCGACAGGATCTTATGGATCCCCGGAGTGGGACACGCAGAGGGTTTCACAAGTCCTCTGAGCCGCGAAAGATACGGGCAGGCCGAAGGAACAAAGGCTGCAGGAATACTTAAGATTACTTTGGAGAGGCGTCAAGATGGCAATTGACACATCGAGGGTTTTAGTAACACACGAGCAGATCGAAGAAATGCTTACGAGGCTTTCAGATCAGCTCAACCGCGACTATGAGGGCAAGCACCTCGTCGTAGTTGGCATCCTTACAGGTGCATTCATTTTCACCTCTGACCTCGTAAGACGTCTTAAGATGCCCGTTACCGTTGACTTCATGCAGGTATCGAGTTATGTCGGCGAGATCTCATCAGGTGTCCTCAAGATCAAGAAGGATCTGAGTTATGATATTGCCGGCAAGGATGTCCTGATCGTAGAAGACATCGTCGATACGGGAAGAACGCTCGCGCTTCTGATGGAGCAGCTCCAGAAGAGAAATCCTGCCTCTTTGAAGGTATGCACGGCTTTTGACAAGCCTGCACGCAGAGAAAACAGCTTCGTGCCCGACTACAACGGGCTTACGGTTCCGGACGAGTTCATCGTTGGCTACGGCCTCGATCTCGACGGCGAATACAGGAATTTTGACGACATAAGGATCGTTAGAAAGGTTTAGGTTAAGAATGTCTGACAAAGGTGAAGGAAACAGCAGACCGCATTTCGGGGGACTGTTTTTCTATCTGATCATGCTGGTGGTGCTCGTCGTATTTTCGACGATTGTATTCGGCGGCAATTACGGCAAGAAGGAACAGGCCAAGCTTTCTGATGTGCTTGGTTATATCGATAACGCAAGCAACGAGGTCGAACTCGTTGAGGTTAAAGGAACGGTAGTTACCGTCAGATACAAGAATGAACAGGGACAGCCTGCGGAAGTTTCACAGTCCATCCCTTACGAATACGTTGATGATCTCATTGCAAAGCTCCAGACGGCCAAGTCACAGGGAAAGATCAAGGATTACAACTACACGGAGCCTTTCGACTGGTCGATAATCCTTAACATCGGAAGCCTCCTGATGGCAGCAATCATCATCATCGTGCTCTTCATAAACATCAGCAGACAGAGCAAGGAAGGCAGCAGTGTCTTCAGCTTTGGCAACAACCGTGCAAGAGTCTCAGATCCTAGCAAGATCAAGGTCAAGTTCGCTGACGTTGCAGGTTCTGTTGAAGAGAAGGAAGAGCTTTCCGAGATCGTAGACTTCCTTAAGTCTCCCAAGAAGTATAAGGAACTCGGCGCAAAGATCCCTAAGGGCGTTCTCCTTTATGGCGCTCCCGGTACCGGTAAGACACTCCTTGCACGTGCAGTTGCAGGTGAGGCAGGCGTTAAGTTCTTCTACATCTCAGGTTCAGACTTCGTTGAAATGCTCGTAGGTGTAGGTGCTTCACGTGTAAGATCGCTTTTCGCAGACGCAAAGAGAGAAGCTCCTTCCGTAGTCTTTATCGATGAGATCGATGCCGTCGGCCGTAAGAGAGGCGCTGGCCTCGGAGGCGGACAGGACGAGCGTGAGCAGACATTAAACCAGATCCTCGTTGAGATGGATGGTTTCGACGTTAACTCCAACATCATCGTAATGGCAGCTACAAACCGTGTAGACGTCCTCGATCCGGCACTCTTGAGGCCGGGAAGATTTGACCGCCGCATCATGGTCAACATGCCTGATGCTGACGAGCGTGAAGCTATCCTTAAGATCCACGCAAAGAACAAGCCTCTTGCAAAGGACGTAAGTCTCAGGGAAGTTGCACTTTCAACAGTAGGCTTCACAGGTGCCGATCTTGAGAACCTCCTTAATGAAGCAGCTCTCATGACAGCACGCCACAACAAGAAAGAGATCACCATGCTCGAGGTTACGGATGCTATGTTCCGTGTCCAGATGGGTCCCCAGAAGAATTCCAAGAAGCTTTCCGACAAGGTCAAGAAGCTTACTTCTTACCATGAAGCAGGCCACGCCGTTGTTCTCAGAGCTACTTCAGAATTCGAGAAGGTCGACAGAGTCACCATCATCCCGGCTGGCCAGGCTGGCGGATATACCGCATATAAGCCGATCGAGGATACAGATTACTATACCGAGAAGATGCTCCTTGATACGATCAAGATGAGCCTCGGCGGACGCGCGGCAGAGGAGATCTTCCTTGGCGAAGTTTCCACAGGCGCTTCTTCAGACTTAAGACACTGCAACGACATCGCAAAGAATATGATCAAGCGTTACGGCCTTTCCAAGAAGTTCCGTAACATGGTCTTCGGTGACGAGAATGAGGAAGTATTCCTCGGTTACTCAATGGGCCAGGTCCAGAGCTATTCCGAGCAGACTGCTGCAGCGATCGATGCTGAGATCAAGGCCATAATTGATGACTGCTACGCTGAGACAAAGCGTATCCTGATCGAAAAGCAGGCCATAGTTGAAGGTCTTGCCCAGAGGCTTATGACCAAGCTTACAGTTGACGGACCTGACTTTGAAAAGATCTATGTCAACAACGGCGACCTTTCCAAGGTCTATCCGAAGGAATATGAGACGGCTGTTGAGTCTACTATAACAGAGGAGCCTCTTCCTGCTTCTGAAACAGTTGAAGCCCAGCCTCAGGAAGAACCTGCCAAGGCAGATGAGACACCTTCCTGGCCGGCAGAAGCTGCAAATCTCGATCACGATTCCCAGACTCCTGATCCGGGTCCGACGGATTGATGCTCATTTTATAACTAATTACCAAGAGGTCGCAGAAATGCGGCCTTTTCTTTTATTTCATTGACTTTGTAACATTGTTACACTAATTGATTCGATGCGGATCTGCTGTTGCCTTCGGCTAACTTGTTACCGATATTTCATAGCAAAAAGCAATCTTTCAAATCCGTCTTTTCGTTCTCAAAATGTTTAATTTATTAACAGAATAGTAATTTGACACACTCATTTCACAATTCTAAAATATGAATAAGTATTAAAATCTTTTTACTCTATTAGTTTTTTTGTGTTTTGGAGATTACGGTAAGTGGCAGCTAGAAGGAACAACAACCGATTCACTATCCGTAAGAGCGGCAAGGGTTTTACCCTTACCGAGATGATCGTTGTGATTGCTGTTCTGTCGATCCTTGCGGCTGCAGGCGTGGGTACTACCATTGGTTATGTTAAAAGGTCCATTTTCGATCAGAACCAAAATGACGCTAATGCCGTTTATCAGGCTATTCAGACAGCTCTTGAGGCTAAGGAAAAGTCCGGCAAGCTCAGCAGTTGGGTTTCTTCTGAATTGATTGATTATGATGAAAAAACGAAGACAAGTAAGGTTAAGTCAGCTTATGAGTATGAATATACAGCTCAATCGATAAATGATAATCCGTCTTCAAATACAGCTCTTGAGCAGCAATTCAAAAAGGATGAATTTGATAGTTTCAAGTGCTCAACAGCATTAGCAAATTCGTCTGTTCATATGCGTTGTGTGCTCACATATGATCACGATAAAGATACCACTGCTGATAGTAAGATCCTGATGGATCTGCTTAAACCGTATTTTTACGATACTACGGTTTTTGCCGGCATGATCACAGTTGAGCTTGATATCGAGAAGGGTGTCGATTCATACAAAAACTATTTCATTTACTCGGCCAAGTGCCTTTCTGTTTTTGTCGATACTCACGATAAAGACGGCTGGGATAATGACGCATATGCAGATAACAAAAAAACTACTGTTCCGACAAGGAATTACACACAGAGAAGAGATAAAAGCCTTATCGGTTATAAGGACGGTTATGCAGGTTCACCTGTAGATACCGTTTATCTTCCTAGGCTTCAGGAAGGCATTGCTATCAAGAAATTCATAAATGAGTTTACGACTGAGAAAGTGACGGAAGGTGAAGGCGAAAACGCTGTTGAAGTCGAAAAGACTCATTCATGGCTTACGTGGGCTGCGACTCTCGATACCAATAATCTTCTTGGAGCACAAAAGGATGTTTATTACCGGATAGCTCTTAAAGGGGATGATAAGGAATATGTATTTATCCTTAATGAAGATTTCCTTATTGACGGAGATAACGTAGGAACTCATAAACATTCACATGATGATGATCATAAGTTTTTTGACGGCCTCAAGAATTGTGACGAAACGAAACCGTTTTATTCACATACTGTTACAGTTGAAAGAATCCCTGTCAGTTATTCTGACGATACTGACAGAGGAGATATTATCAAGAACAGCATTTACGTTGATGCTTTGGTATATGTGGCTGGTAAAAATGACGGATATAAGAAGTCTTCCAGAAATGATATCTCATCAGGGATCAAAAAGATCCGTATGCGCATCTCGTATGTCATGAATGAATATGAGAAGAAAAACGGCACTTACAAGCTTAAGGATGAATATGTCGAATATTCCATCGATCTGTCATCAGCAAAGAATGTTGTTACGGATTTAGATTTGACAAAGATCAACGGGGCCGTTATTACCGTATATCCCAACTATTTTACTAATGACAGTATGAACGCTGTCGAGGATAAAGAAGGAATCATAGCTTTCAAAAAAGGAAAGAAAGCTACTATCGAACCGCTAACGGAGCAGGATCAGTCGAATGACGGATAGCAAATGGTAAAAACAACATATATTGTGCTAATATCTAAATTGTACTTGATAATTATAAATTAAAGTTTTGGAGGTCGTTTTGGCAAACGCTTCAGACATTAGAATAGAGAATGAGGAAGGAACCGTATTCTACAGAAGGCGAATAGGTGATTGGCTTAGACGCTACATTATTGAATTGGTTGTCATTACTCTTGTTTTGATATTTGTTGTTGTCTCGACGGCCATAACTTTATCAGCCCGAAGGGCTTTCCGTGAAGCCAAAGATGTCAGGTTGGCCTTGAAGTTTGTCGGGACGCAGTATTACGGTGCTAATACTTCCATCTTTGATCCTTCGAAACCTACCGGATTGGCAGATGGCGCAGCTGAAGACATAGCCGCCGTTTCGACACAAAAAGGGCAGGTTATTCTTTATGCCTGGGACGAAAAAGAGAATGTTCCATTAAAGTTCGAGTACAGAAAAGGCCTTTATACGGTGACTTATGTTGCTGACACTTATACAGGGAAGATCTCTGAAGACGGAAAAGTGTATCAGTTGATGGGACATTGGGATGTCACATATTCGATCAGAGTATTGAATTACGATTCAGAGTAACAGGAGAAAGGAAGAAACGTATGCCGGAATATAAATATGTGGCCCAGGATCAGAACGGCAAGATCGTAAAGGGACGGTCTGATGCACCTGATGCAGCTGCTCTTCATAAGCGTTTTCATGACGAAGGCCTTACTCTGATAGAAGTTAAACCGATTGTCAGAAGAATAGCATTAAAGCCTTTAAAGAAAGGCCAGCTTGCTGATTTCGCAAGGCAGCTGGGAACGCTTACCAAAGCTGGCGTAAGCCTGGTAAAGACGCTTGAGATCATTGCTCATGACGAATCTATTGATACATATGAAAGAGATATCTATCTTAAGCTACGCGACAGGATCGTACAGGGTATTCCTCTGTCCAATGCCATGGAGGAAGTCGATCCGGCTTTTCCTTCGCTTTTCATATTTATGATGAGGGCAACGGAGCATACCGGAAATATTGATGAGACAGCTTTGCGTCTTGCAAAACACTATACCGAAGAAAACGAGCTTGAACAGCAGGTTAAGAGTTCACTTACTTATCCTAAGATACTTAGTGTACTTATCGTAGCAGTAGTTGCGATCTTGTTCGGATTTGTTTTACCTCAGTTTGATGAGTTGTTTGCGACAATGCCTTCGTTGCCGCTCCCGACCAGGATCTTGATGGCGATATCTGATTTTGTGGCCACCAAGTGGTACATTATCCTGATAGCAGGAGCTTTGCTTGTAATCTTCGGAAGGATTGCCATTAAACTTCCTGCGGTTCATTATCAGATCGACAGGATAAAGATCATGGGCAAGTGGGGAAAGTTGACGAAGGTCATCTATTCTGCAAGGTTTGCAAGAACCCTTAGTTCACTTTATGCCGGTGGTATTGCGATCTATAACTGCATCGATATCGCAAAGAATACGATCGGAAACGCGTTTATTGAAGCTCAGTTTGATGAGGTGCTTAAGCAGGTTTCTGCAGGAAGCTCCATATCTGATTCCATAAGGAATACCAAGGGTTTTGTACAAAAGCTCCCCGCTTCCATTAAGGTCGGTGAAGAGACCGGCCAGCTTGGCCCTATGCTCACTTCCGTAGCGGATGACCTTGATTTCTACTCAAGGCAGGCGCTTGTCAAATTGACTTCTTATATCGAACCGGTAATGATCGTTGTTATGGCGGGTATTGTCGGTTTCGTAATGATTGCGGTAATCGTTCCTATCTATAACTCTTATTCGACGATAGGTGCAGGTGTATAAGGAAGGTAAGAAAGCATATGTCTGTAACGGTATTTTTATCTAATACGAACATTCAGATAGTTGTAGGCAGCGGCACCAACGGTGGGGCCAAGGTTAAGCGTCTCGTATCTGTCGGTGTTCCCAATGGGGCAGTCCTTAACGGTGTTGTTATGGATGAGAACGCATTGGTCACGGCAATTAAGGAATGCTGGAAGATAAACAAGCTTCCCAAGAGTGATGTAACGCTCATCCTGAACAGCCCTCAGCTTCGTGCCAACATAATCAATATGCCTCTCTTGCCTGACAAGAAGACTAACGATTTCGTTCAGCGTGAGTCAAAAGACAGCAGATTTGAAAAATCGATTTCCGCTTGGTATCTGATCGATAAGGATCCCAAAGCGAAAACCCAGAGAGTTATTTCCGAGACTGCTGATGCTAAGTTTATCAACACTTATGTGGAGATATTCAATAGAGCCGGGATCAAGCTTATTGATATTCATGACGGCGTTACGCTTGCGATCAATCTGCTCAAGGGTGCTACATGCAATAAGACTATCGTTTACATGATCCTCGACGGTACTTCGCTTGTTACGATCTTCTTCTCGAAGGGACAGTACTTCTATCATTCGACAAAGAGAGTCTTTAACCAGCCAGGTTCATCTGAATTTGCAAAGGAGATATTCGGTGCGATCTCTGAGATCCGTCAGTTTGCTTCAGCACAGAAACTCGAAGATACGATCGAAGAGATCCTGTTTGCCGGATTGGGTGATCAGCAGGTCGTAAGATTATCTGAAGACATAAGCGATTTTGACAGCAGCATTAATCTTTCATCCGTTACCTGCCCGAGTTATGTCAAATCGAAGGACGGATTAAAGCAGTTCCCGTACTTTGTTTACCCTATAGCGGGACTTTCAAAACTGAGTGCGACACGTCTTGATATCATGACTGCCAACAGAAAGGCAGAGGATAAGTTCATCAGAAGAAAGCAGCTTCTGAAACTGATTGTTCCTGCCGGCGGCTTCATGCTCTTGTTGGTTATTGCATATGCAGTGCTTATGGCTTTCACGGTTATGAAACAGAATAATCTGAAAGAACTGAACAGAGAAAACAGTGATCCTGACATTCTTCAGAATGTTGAGCGTTATGAGGAGATTGCTGATGTAATTACCAGTGTAGGTGGCCGTCAGGGTGGTCTTAATATGCTCCACAAGTATTTAGATTCTTATCCGATTCCTGATTCTGAAGTCAATAAGGTGATCAGCGAAGCCGCAAGCAAACATGAGGTTACGGTTATATTTAATTCATATAGTGCCAGCTCGGGCGTTTTCAGCATTACCGCCCAGTCTTCTGAAGTTGAACTGATCAATCAGTTCATTGCTGACCTTATGAAAATGGACACGTTCGAGAAGATAGATTACACGGGTTACACCGCTATCATGGATAAGAACGGAAACAGCGGTTGGCAGATCAATGTTGTCTGCTCGCTGGCGGCCCGTAAGACAGAGACTGAAAAAGCGGATAAGGAGGCTTGATTATGAAATTTGACGCATCTCTTAAACCGCAGGATAAAAGGACTATTGGAATAGTGCTTTATATTGGCGTAGTCGTAATGTTTGGCTGGTATATGATCAGACCGACGGCTCTTAAGATCGGTGAACTGGACGATAAGGTTAAGGCTGCTGAAGCGACCAAGCAGGAATACAAGATGAAATCTTTGCAGCTTAGTACTGCTGAAGTGCTTTACGATAAGGCTGTAAAGGATATATTGAATTCTACAAAAGATTTCTATGATGTCATGGATAATTCCAAGATAGAAAAAATGGGCACTACATATATCCTTAGTAAGGGCCTT
>Ga0310786_10000125_pt1 | contig 125167 bp, 241 predicted proteins | sample AusTroGonzalo_MG_FD_203881 | JGI IMG/M metagenome (GOLD analysis project Ga0310786, IMG submission 203881) | Bovine rumen microbial communities from tropical cattle in Woodstock, Queensland, Australia - Gonzalo_03 (v2) (version 2) | ecosystem: Host-associated > Mammals > Digestive system >...
TTGTTATGTTTTAGAAGAAACATTTTATCCCGTATCTGGCGAAGGCGGAAATTATTTATATTTTAAAAATAAGTGTAAATCTCCACAAATTACAGGATATGAAAATATTAATACAACTGTTGGAGTTACATTATCAAAATATGGAAATCCTTCAAATATTAATATTGAATATTCGTTTAATTATAATCCATGGAGACCATATACAATAGGAACAAAAATTTATTTACCAAAAACAGGAATAATTTTTTTTAGAGCTGTTGATACAAATGCAACATTTTCTATTGATGCAGATAATTTTTATATTTTTGATATTGATAATACACTTACAAATGATGAATGTAATGTTTCATATGATGACTTGTTAGGACAATATACTTTATTACAAACAAATTATGATGTTATTGTTGGGGGTAAAATTTCATCATTACTTATTTCTACAACTTCAGAAAATGCAATTTTAAATTCTTTTGGATTTTATGACTTATTTGGGAACATTAAAATAACAGATGCTTCTGAGTTAAATCTTGATTTATTGTCAATTCCATCATATGGATATAAATACATGTTTCATAGTACGGAGTATTTAAAAAAAGGTCCTAAAATTGCGGCAACCAGTGTTAATGAATATTCTATGGATAATATGTTTGAATATTCATCATTAACCGGATTGTCTGATAATAATTTGTATTTTACATTACCAGCATCACATTGTTGCTACTGCATGTTTGCTGAATCAAATTACAATACAAATCTTAATATTGCTTCATCTGATGGAAATGGCTCTTCTCATTTTGAAAACATGTTTTTTAAATGTAAAGGCTCAAATGCTTCTGTAACATTTCAAAATATGACAACATTTAATACAGATGCATGTAGAAGAATGTTCTATAGTGCCAATACTACAGTATTTTGCACGTTTTCTAATACAATTTCAAACATAGGCCAAACTGCTTTTTATGAAATGTATAGATATTCTCGTATAACTTCTGTTAACTTTACTGTAACAGGTAGTGTTTTTTCTCAAGGGTGTATGTATATGTGCGCAAATTTAAATTCAAATTCATGTTATATAAGTAATATGCATTTAGATTCAGATGATTTACGTTCTGAATGCTATTCTCATATGTTTTATTATTCAAAATGTGCAAATGGAACATTTTCTTTTAATACGCCAGGTACAATACCGCAGAGCGGATGCTGTAATATGTTTCAACATACAGGTGAAATAAATTGTGAAATATTACCTGCATTAAAATTAAGTAATTATTGTTATGCTTGGATGTTTTGTGATTCTGATATAAAAATAGCTCCTGAATTGCCGGCTATTGGCATTTATGAAGAATGTTATAAAAGTATGTTTCAATCTTCAAAAATAACACACCATCATAATCATAAAATACATAATACTGTAATTGATTTTAATATAGGTAGTGGCGATATTGTTGAAAATGATGAATATGTTTTAAACGCAACTAATTTACCATCAATGTGTTATAGTTATATGTATGCATGGTCTAATTTACAATATGTTTCAAATATAATAACTCCAAATTTGTTAGTTGCTGGATATAGAAGTTGCTTTCATATGTTTGATGGAACTCCTATTAAATTAACAAATAGAGTTAGATGGTTACATAATAAAAGCAGAAATATTGATTTAACAGCAAGAGATTTTAGGCTTGAAAGTATTTTTGTTGATGGAAATTATAACGGAAGTGATTTTGATTTATTTGATGGAGATAGATTTTTTCATTTGTATAAGGATTATTATTTTAATGGTAATAATAGTAATATAGAAGTCTTAACAGGGATGACAATTGGCGGAATTGGAGGTGATTTGTACACAGTCAAAGAATCTGCTGAAAATTGTAATACTGTTGATGTTGATGGATATTTTGATAAAATCAATAATAAAGACTGTTTTAAATTATTAACAGGAAAAACAGGAAATAATAGGTTTTTTAAAGTAAAATATGGACCAACTGAAACAGGAGCAGAATATTTAACTGCATCTGCTGATAGAAGAAAAACCATGGTAATAGGTAAATACCCTGTTTATTCTTATAATGAATCAACTGCAATAACTAACAATGAATATTCATTAAGAACAAAATCAGAATACGTATATTTGAACGCAACGACTGTAGGTGAAGAATCGTATGCCTATATGTATTATAATTGCTATTATATTATACCAGGCCATAATTTTAAATTTTCAAATTCAAATAATTTAATAACATCTGACACTAGAAGTTTTAGTCATATGTTTAGTAAATGTAAACAGATTAGAACAATTACATTAGATTTAAATAATATAATTACAGCTCCATATTGCTTTGAATATATGTATTCTGAATGTTATGATAGTGTTAATGAAAATATTTTTAACATGTTTAACATTGAATATTTATATCAAGGTCTTGATTATATTTGTACTAATATACACACAAAATATCTTTATAATGATTGTAAGGAAAATGGAGCATTAACATATCATAATTATTGCGAAAATTTATATAGGGATGGTAATACACATCATTTTAATCTGGATGGAATTTATATAAAAGGAAATGATATGACGACTTATAATTTTAGTAAAGCAGTATCAAGTCATTATACCTATCATATGTTTGATTCTTGTTATGCTATTAGATATGCTAAAATTGGATTGCCAAACAATACATTATCTGATGGGTGCTATCAAGGAATGTTTACTAGCTGTATTCAATTAGTTAGTGGCATTACAATATCTACAGGTATCACAACAACACAAGGTTATTGTTTTTCACAAATGTTCATGGGATGTACAGATTATGTTGGCCCAATTAATTCTCTACATAAATTAACACCAACCACGATGTCAAACTATGCATATTCTGAAATGTTTGAAGGGTGTGCAAGTTTATCAGCATCACCATATTTGCCATCTACTAATATGGCTTCTAATTGTTATAATAAAATGTTTTATAGTGCATTTGAATTTGAATTGGATGTCGAAATAGAAACAACATTAACAATTAAAAGACATTCGAATGGGCATGAAGAAGATTTTACTTTTTATTTCTGTGTTTCAGGAACAAACGATTCGATGAGAACTTTTTGGTATTTTTATGGTATTAGTCCTATAATAGAAAACGGCTATTTACAATGTTATTTTTATACAAATTCAATTACTGATGGATATGTTTTACCTAATTTTACAATAAATGGTATTCAAGCAAAGAATTTATTTTGGTGGAATCCAGATACAGAATATTTTGGCTCTAATACAGCTTCTGTTATATCTTCATTAATAACACAATTAGATAATTTTCTAACTAATAAATATATATATTATCATGGAAATACTGGCGCAACAAGAACAGGAAAAATAGTTAGCCACACTACTCCACATGCTAATTATGGAGGAAGCGGAACTCAATATAAAGTAATCGGCGGGTTAAAAGTTATAAAAGCACAAATAAGCAAGTCTAATTTAGAAACTCATAATTATACAAATAATTGGGTTGCTGGATTGGATAAAGTAAGCGGAGGAAAGTATTATGGTCCTGGCTATCAAGCAGTAACAGGTACTAGTACAATACCTCATGGATGGTCAACTTATTCATCATAAAAAAAAGGCTCTGATTTTACAGAGCCTTTTTCTTATCTTTGCATCATTTTTTCATTGAATAGCATTATTGTTTTTTTCATGTCATCAGGGAACTTTTCTTTGAATTGTTCCATTATGAAATGTGGTAATCCGTAATATGGCTCAGCAATACTACAAGCCATTGCTGCTATAGTGTCTGAATCCCCACCAATCCATATTGATTTTCTTATACAATCAATGAAATCGTTACTATTTAAGAAGCAAATAATTGCTTCAGGTACAGTTACTTGGCATGTTGCATCGAATTTATGCGCACGTCTTCCAATTTCATCCATTGGTAACGACAGATTATATTTGAAATCTTCTTCAAGAATGCGTTTCATATCTGCTTTTCCTGCGCCACTTCTTGCGAGGTATATTGCTTCAGCAATTGCCTGAGCACCTTTTATACCTTCTTCATGGTTATGTGTTACTTCGGCTGACTTTTTAGACAAATCAAGGCATTCTTCAAGCGTATTTGCGTAGAATGCACAAGGTGACACTCTCATACCTGCACCATTTCCAAAACTGTTTATTGGGTCATTGGAATCACTTAGAACCCATGTTCTAAATTTTCCGCCATATCCCGCATCAGGATAATTTGTGGCCCAATCTTTAAGGTATTCGGCTAATTCTTCTGATTTGCCGCCTGTACTAACAAGCCACTCCATAATAGCAACGGTAAGCACCGAATCATCGGTGAACTTACCGTCTTTTAATATTTCTATGCTATCGGGGCTTTCTTCATGTGTATTATTCCACTCATATATTGAGCCACAAAAATCACCAACTAAAGCACCAATGTATTGCATTAGATACGATTGATTCTAATTTTTATTACAGCACTGCCACTGTTGTCTTTACATGGCTTGTTGTTGAACTGCTTGTTATAGTTAGTTTTGTCGCATTTCTTTTCGCATGACCTTTCGGTGTTTGTGCAAGCAGTAAAGCGGCCCTTTTCATCTCTTGATTGAGATTTTGCCTTGTCTGAAAGGATTTCGCTTGTTGACTTTCTTACAGGTTGAACAACGTGCTTAACGTAGTATTCGTTGTGCAAGTTGACTCTTTCAGCCTTTGCAATGAACTTTTCAGCGCCTTGGATGAGCATTTCAGCATCTCTTTTGGCTCTCTTAACTTCAGTTCTCACTTTCCAATAAAGTCTGCTTTCAGCTCTTGCCAAAGCAATTCTCTTACCAACTTGTGGGTCAAAATTGTCTTTGTCATCGCACTTTGCATAACCCTTGGCAAACATTCTAAAGTTCTCCATGAAGCGGTTTCCGCTCAAACCTATAGGAGTGATAACTTCACCTTCCAAATAGCACTTCACGGTCTTGTTCTTCTCGTCCACAATGAAGTTCGGCTCCCTTGTGAATCTAATCTTAAAATCGTCTCTGTAATTTTTCATAATAATAAAATTTTAGTTATCTTGTTTATTTCTATCTGTTTTTTTATTGTTTTTTCTGTGGTGATATGCTCTTTGCCTTTTCTTTTTAGGCTTTTCTTCCTCAGAAACAGTTTCTTCTTTCTTTTCTTGTGGCACACCTTCCATTTGAAGGCTTTCCTTTGTAATACCAATTGTATCAACAAATTTTTCAAGTGTCAAGTCACAATATTCATCAATCCAATCGGTGATATAGTACAATTTCTTTGAACCTGCAATCAATCCAAAAATAATCGGGTCCTTTCTCTTTGCTCTTTCATACTCAGTTTCCTTGTATGATTTTTCCTCAGGGTCATAGTGAAGAACAACATAATTGTCAAAAATTTCAAGTTCATTGAGTTTTGAAATCTTGTTTACAACCTCTTGTGGAATCGGCTTTGCAAAGTTCTTGATATAGTCCAATGATAAGCCTTTTTCACACTTTTTGATGAAATCAACAATTGTTTCCTCATCAATCACATAGTAATAACCTTCAGCAAAAAGCAAAGATTCATACTTGTTTGTAATAAGGCCCTTTAACAATTCTTCTTGAAGCGCTGTTTGACCCATATCAACGGCATTATGTAATGCTCTTAGGTAATTGCTAACCCTATCTTTATACGTGAAAGCGGATTCCTTAGATGTAGTCTTGACAAGTGAGAAGAACTTAATTGCATCAAATTCAAATTTTTCTTCTTCAGTAGTACTATTTGTCTTTTTGAATAAACGTGAAATCAGTTTACCAATACGAGACTTGTTTTCTTCTTTTACTTCAATTGAATCATTTTTTTCTCCATTAGTAAAAATAAATGGATTTTTGTAATTTGAATCATATGCTGTATTTCCGAAAGAGCCGTAACCTGCCATGACATACTTAACGTTTTTTTCAACCAAAAGTCTTGTCATGTCTTTAATACCTGCTGATGCGATTTCATCAAAACTCAATCCTTCAGGAGTTTGATATAATGGAAGCCATCTTGTTCCAGAATCAATGCTTCTATCAACATCTTCATTAGTTAGTTCTTGAGATGGAGTTCCTATCTCATTTAAGCCAACATTATATATTTCGGCATAACTATATTTTGCCTCATCAGGGGATTCGGTTTTTTTTATTCCTTGTTCAGCCCTTTTCCATTTTGGTAATGTTTTGTTAATGGAAACGCCATCATCGAAAAGTCTAAGATGTTGTTTATCGTCTGTTAAAAGTTTTCTACTCATTGTCAATCAAGTTTAATTCGTTAATTAAGTTATTTCTATTTTCTTCATTTGTCAAATCACACCCATCAACGGCTTCCCATATGTGTCTTGTATATGAATTTTGATAGGCCATAACTAACTCTTCTGCGCTTTCATTACCAACAATATTAAATGTCTTTGTTGCTTTTTTAATGAATCTTCCAAATTTCTTTCCGTTATCGAATTTATTCCAATCAACATTTTTTTCTTGTTTAAGAAGTTTGATTTGTTCATCGGTATTCAATGACATAAGTTTTTTGTGTGGAAGATATGTCTGTGCAGTTTGTTGTTTACTGTTTCTAACACAGTCAATGTTTCTGAACAATAGCCATGCCATGGCATCATTAGCGCTATCAACGTTCCATACTTTACAATCGAATTGGTAAAGCGGTCCGTTTTCGATTTCATCAATACACATTTCAAGTACATTTTCAGCACTTGCACAAGATGGTATTGATTTAAGCCTTTCAATAGCCATTACTTGTGAAAATTTTGATGTGGCTAATGCTGCTAGAATGCTTTGCATTTTACACATTCTTCCGCCAAAGAAAACATCACCTTCAGGGTCATTTTTCCTGATAATCAATGAAATTTCATCGCTTTGTGTATAAGCGAATATACATCCCTGAACTTCTTTGCAAAGATATTTTGCCGTTTCGTTCATTGCTTCGATAAACGTATCATCGAAAGGCTTTTTAAACTTGTTCTTTATCATCTTTGAAAAAGAACGGCCATCAATGTGTGCAATTATGTATTTGTCGGGGTCAAGAAAATAGTTAGCCGCTTTTTGGTAGGCATAACATTTTTCTTTTAAAGACATGTTTTCAGTATCCATATTAAAATTCGTGAACAATTGTTAAATTTTGGACATCGTACTTCTTAGTATTAAACAGACTATTTGTTGTAAAAACCTCTGTAATAATACCACTGTCCATTCTTTCTTTTACTTTATTAATAGTACCATCACTGATACTATTTTCAACATGTGAAGCATATACATAAATGTAAGAGGCCCCGATTTCGTGAAGCGCATCTGCACTATATGCAAGTGTTCCACCGTATGAAATGATGTCATCAATCATAAGAACTGATTTTCCGCTAAGGTATCCTTCCATGTTATCAATTCTTTCTCCTTTTTGGTTGAAGATTTTAAGGCCAATAATTTTTCCTGTTCTCCAATCACGGTCTTTTTCGCCATAGATAATGTCATATCCTTTAAGACGTGGCATATCTTTGTATCGTTTCATAGCGCCCGCATCAGGGAAGTAAATGATAGTGGTCCCATTATATACAGGCGTATCGTTTGTGGATTCGATGTCACAAAGAACTTCGTCAATCATCTTGTTAGGCGTAATTACCTTAACATTCTTAATTAATGCAGGTGTTACATCTGAATGTGGGTCGAAAATTTCAACACGGTCAAATCCCAAGTAATTGATAAAGTCACAGAAATATTTCAAAGTGAAAACTTCGCAATCTGACTTTGTTCTATCCATTCTTGCGTTTGGCACATACGGAAGAACCAACTTGATTCTTGAATATACGTTAAACGTTTCTTTGATGTGCTTTGTTACAAAAAGTAACATTGAGATTTCGTAGTCACCCTCATAAAGCCATGTAATCTCAATTTCTTGATTCATTGGCCAATTAATCACATCTTCATTGAAGTTAAGTAACATAAGAGTATTGTCGGGAAAGTACTCTCGTTTGATTTCAAATCCGTTTACTTTAATCATATATGAAATTATTTAGTTCGTTATGAATATACAAATAATTTTTTATTTTCCAAAATCCAAATATTCCCCGTAAATAAAATTAGGGTTATTTGCATCTTTTTCTGATGTTATAATGTTATCATAACTAATGTAATCTTGCCATGGGAAATCAATTGATTTATAATTGAATCCACGTTCTGATTCCTTGTTATAATAGTTATCGCATTTATATTGGAATATGGTGTTGTTTTTAAGTGTCAAGAATCCATGTAAAAAACCACGTGGAACAAAGAATTGCCTACGGTTTTCTTCTGAAAGGTATGCCCAATATGTTTCTCCATATGATTTTGAATCCTCACGTATGTCAACTATAACATCAATAACAGCGCCTTTTATTACTCTGACCAATTTTGCCTGTGTAAATTCACCTGTTTGGCAATGCATACCTCTTAATACTCCATAAGAAGATAGTGATTGGTTGTCTTGTATAAATTTTATATCTGCAATTTTTTCTTTAAATTCTTTTTCATTGAATGATTCATAAAAATAGCCACGCTCATCCTTAAATATTTGAGGCTCTATTAAAGCAGGACCATCATTAACTTTCCAAAGTGTATCCATTTAAAATCAAATCTTGTTCTATCTCATCTCTTTGTTCTGAGATGTTATTCATTATTTCAACTAAATTATTGTATTGTCTAAGATATTTTGATGCTTTTCCAATTAATGAGCAATACACTTCATGCTCTTCTTTCAAATAAGACTTTTGTGCTTTTTCAAGATTTGTGAAGAAAAAACCTATGTTGTCTAAATCTTTACATGCGTCATCAACCATCAATCCACCTGAATCATCAAGGTTTAGATATTTATATGTGTCATATACTTCAATGGATTCAACAACATGGGTTTCAAGTCTAATTCCAAAATCAGACCCCTTATTTACAACATAGATGTTGTCACCTTCTTTTAAATCTTTGAATTTCATTTTTCAATTCTTTGATTATATAATTTCATTAAATATTGTCCGTATTCGTTCTTTTCCATTTCCTTTGCAGCTGCGTGTATCCTATCCAATGTAAGCCAACCAGTGTTATATGCAATTTCTTCAAGGCAAGCTATTTTTAGCCCTTGTCTTTTTTCTATTGTTTCAATATAGTTGGATGCTTCTGACAAACTATCAAATGTTCCAGTATCAAGCCATGCAAACCCTCTATTGAAAATTTGTAATGAAAGACGGTTTTCAGTCCTATACCTTGTTTCAGATGGCTTACCGAATTTTTCTTCATCTAATAGTTCACAGCATTGATACCCATTAAGTTTTTCGTATTTGTATATTGGGGTTATATAATTAATATATTTGTTGTTTACGTCAGTGATTTCTAATTCACCTCTTTTTGAAGGTGTAATTTCTTTTGCTATTTTCACAACATCGTTTGGGTAAAAATAAAGTCCAACAACTGCACAATCACTTTTTGGGTTTTGTGGCTTTTCTTCTATTGATTTTACTATAATTGGGTCATCTTCGTAAGTGTGCCCCTCATATTCAACAACTCCATATCTTTCAGGGTCATTTACATGGTATCCAAATACAGTTGCAACATCAAAATTTTCAGCATTACTAACTGCTATTTTTAACATTTTTGAGAATCCTGGTCCATGGAAAATGTTATCACCAAGAACCAAACAAACAGAATCATTGCCAATAAATTCTTCACCAACAATAAAAGCATCAGCAAGACCTCTTGGAGATTCTTGTACCGCATATGTAAAAATAACACCAAATTGGCCACCATCACCAAGTAATCTTTTGAAAGATTCTGAATCCTGTGGCGTTGTTATAATAAGAATTTCACGAATTCCAGCCAACATTAGCACGGAAATCGGATAATAAATCATTGGCTTGTCATAAATTGGCAATAGTTGTTTTGATACGCCTTTTGTAATTGGATAAAGGCGTGAGCCTGAGCCACCTGCTAATACAATACCTTTCATTTCTTTTTGTTTTTATACCATTCTAAAAATTCTTCATATTCCTTATCGGAAATTTTTCTTGTCTTATCATCCTTGTGGGCACGATAAACAATGAACAAAATAATACCACAAAAGAAAAGGTCACATAAAAATGAAATTAAGATGTAAGTTAAAATTGACATGTTAATCTAATTTAAATACGTTGTTATAATCACTATATTTTCTATATATTTCTCTTGGAAGTAATATGTTTACAGGTGCTTCAGCACCTTTAAGCCAATATGGAACGTTAAATTTCAATCCATCTATTGTTACTGTATTATCCCAAGTATCAATGTTTGATATTATTTCATTTAATTGGCTTCTAAGTCTTTCCTTTGTCCAACCTATTGAGTTGAGATATTCATTAAGTCTTTCTTTTCTTACAACAACAACCTCAGCCTCTAAAATATCATCAACATTTTCAATATTTCCACTTTTTGTTCTATCAATCCATATAAGTACAAGAGTGTCATTTATTACCTTGTCACTCATCCACCATCCATCACATCTTACCCAAGAGCCTTGTTGTTTAGTTCGCATGGATAACTCCAAGCAAAAAGTGTTCAAACGCTTTCTTTTGTTTTTTTCATTTGGGTATTGTTGCCCATCATTTATATATCTACTACCAGTTACTGCTTTCTCATCTACTATATAATGAAAGTGCCTACCCGTAAACTCACAATCAACTCCCAACTTTTGTGTTTCTGGATTATCATTGTATTTGTAATCAGGAAATAGATGATAGAGATTACGTTCTAAAAACTCTCTTGCTATTTGTTCTTTTCGTTTGTCATCGTTTCGCCTATCCTCATACTCCATCATCTAACATTTCTAACTCACTTATTTTGAACCAATTGGTGCAATGTGTGTCTAAAAATGTCATAAGTCCACTGATTGAGCCTTCATTTTTACGACAAGAAATTTTTAGTCGTATTTTATCTCCTTCCTGTTCATAGTCATATATGTACCATGAATCATTGTATGGGTCGAAAATCTTAAATCCGTTGTATGAATAAGCTGATGTTGCGTTTATGTATGTTTTAGCCTGTGCTAATAATTTTCTATATTCTTCAACTTTTTCAATCTCATCTTTTGTATATGTTTCAAGAATTTTGTCACAGATGAAATTATATACAGGTGTTGACATGAAAATGGACTCATTCAACACACTTATTTTACTTTTAATTGGTTCTAATAAAAACTGAACTTCTTGGAGTTGCTTTTGAAGTCTGTTTTGCTCACCAAGAAGTTCAATCATTTCCTTTATCTTATTCATTGATAACGTTAATTTGACATGACTTCATTGTTTCCAATGCAGCCTTATGCTTTTCAGGAGTTACACCTGCGCAACATGAAGCATCAACTGTGATGTCTGCCCTATCGTAAAGGATAGCCTTTTCCATCAATACATTGCTGATTACACAAATGTCAGTGCAGAATCCAACATATTCAATATCAAGGTTTCCTTGAAAATCTTCATCGGTATCGAAGATTTCAGCCATTGCTGTTGAGCCAAATGTAGGCTTTTCAACACAAATCACATAAATACCTCTTTTTTCTGCTTGTTCAATGGCTTCTCTGATGTCTTTGTTGATTTTCCATCCATCACTGTTTTTAATACAGTGTTCTACGGGAAGCATTTTTCCCTCGTTTGTTGACAAGTAATCACCTTTATGCGTGTCCATGGTATAAAGGATGAAATCACCGTTGAAGTCATTAATCTTTTTTACAATGTTCGGAACAGCCTTGATAGCGTCTTCGTTCCTCAAAGAACCGTCAATGAAATCATTCTGACAGTCAATAATAACTAAAACTTTTTTCTTATCCATAATAAAATGAATTTTTTCTTTAATATACAAGTTTTTATGAAAAAAAACAAATATTTCAAAAAAAATGAAAAAAAAATTGGTTAAGCACTAGTGCCCAGAGCAAGCTTTTATTGAAAATTTTAATCAAAATTAAGCTATAAAAATATATAAAAAAATAGCTTTTATTTCAGGCACTAGTGCTCAAAATAGAATTTTTTGGTATTTTTGAAAATTTTATGTAAATTAGAAATAAAAAAAAATCCAAAATGAGCACGTTTTTAGACCATATAACAGGCTTTTTCAGAAAAGTTGGACACTTTATCGCTAATTTGTATAAAGTGTCTAAATACTCTTTATTTAATAAGGTGAAATATAAAACTATTGACGAATGCATAAATGGATATGCTTTCGACTTTGGGTATTTGTACAATTTGGAGTTGGCAAAATTGAAAGAAATGGTTGACTACTTTACTAAGTATGGTATTTCTGCCGACAATGACTTATATATTAAGCAAATGAAATTGGCCATCAAGTTACTTCAAATTGTAATTAATGAGGAAGGATACCATTTTGAGCATAATATAGATAACAATGTAAGTAAAAAATTCACTGATTTGAACAAATATGTGTGTGATGTAACCGTAAACACAAAAAATGCACACAGGTTTGTTCCTAATGAGCAAGAAAGAGAATTTTATGTAAACAATTACCCACATGAACTTTACTTACTTAAAGCAACGCACTTGTATCACAAGTTGAGAGAATACTATGAGCAAACTTGGTGGGATTAATTTTGGTATTAAAAAAATAATTTGTATATTCAAGACGAATCTAAAAATTTAAGAAATATGTTTAATTGCAATGCAATGTTATTGAAGGACTTCTACAAAATGTGTCATTTATCTATGCTTGATAAAGGGATGACAAAATCTGTTTCATATTATACACCTAGAATGTCAAGGGTAAATAGATGGAATAAAGTTGTTAACTTTGGGTTACAAGCGTTTTGTAAAGATTACCTTATTGATTATTTTAATGAAAATTTCTTCAATAGAAATGAAAACGATGTTTGTACTGAGTACAAATATTATGCTGAAATGACAATGGGTAAAGATGTTGTTGATGTTACCAAAATAAGAAAATTACATCAACTTGGCTATTTACCGATTGAAATTGTTTCTCTTCCTGAGGGGACTGAAGTTCCGATTCATTGCCCTATTTTTGGTATTACTAATACACATCCTGATTTTGCATGGCTTGGGCAAGCATTAGAGTCGTTAATTTCAGCAGAAATGTGGTATCCAATGATTTGTGCAACAGTTGGTCACACTTATAGAGAAATTGTTAATAAGTGGTATGACAAAACGTGCGATGACAATATTCCACGTAGACGAGCTTTAGGAAATTTTGATTTTCGTGGCGACCAGGGTTTTGATGCTGCTTTGAAAGCAGGTGCAGGATGGTGTCTTTCATTTGTTAATACAGCAACAGTTCCTGTAATTCCTTATTTGGAAAAAAATTATAATTGCTGCTGTGGAAAAGAAGAAGTTGGGTTTGGTGCAGTTTCCACAGAACATTTTGTTATGTGTAGTAATTCAGCAAAAGATATAAAAGACAATCCTGATTATGAGTTTTTTGATATTGACCCGTATCGTGAACGTATTTTTATAAAAAAAATGCTAACAGAACTTTATCCTAATACTTCATTTAGTTGTGTTTGCGATTCTTATGATTATTGGAATGTTGTTAAAAACATTCTTCCTACACTTAAAGAAGAAATTTTAAGTCATAATGGATGTATGCTTGTGAGAGGTGATTCTGGAGACTGTGTAAAAGTTGTAACAGAAACTGTTTTTGAACTTTGGAAAATTTTTGGAGGTACTGTTAATTCTAAAGGATATAAAGTTCTTGATTCTCATGTCAAAGCACTTTATGGCGATTCAATTACAGTTCAACGTGCAGAAGAAATTTATGAAATTCTTGAACAAAATGGTTTTGCAGCACAAAACGTTTCTTTAGGAGTTGGCTCTTTTTCAATGCATTGTATTGAAGAGGATGGTGTTTTAAAGCCGTTTAGCCGTGACACTTTTGGCGTTGCTATAAAAGCTTGTTATGCTGAATTTACAGATGAAAATGGAAACATAGAAAAACTTTCAGTTTATAAAGACCCTAAAACAGATAGAGAAAATGGTGGAGGAAATTTCAAAAAGAGCCAAAGAGGTTGCTGTATTGTGACTTATGAAAATGGTGAATACAAATTCACAGATGGGCATACTTGGGAAGAGGCGTATCTTTCTCCAAATTTGCTTAAACCGGTGTTTAGAAATGGTAAATTGATTGACCAAGAAACTTTATATAATATTAGGCAGCGTTTAAATAAAAATAATTTTTAAAATGCTTTGATTTTTTTTCAAAATATCATATATTTATATTAAAGTAGTATATAATATGGGAAAAAAGAATTGGACAGATAACGAAGTAAAAATTTTATATGAAAATTTTCCTGATGGCGGAATATATAAATGTATGGAATTATTACCTAATAGAAAAAGAAGCCAAATAAAAGCAAAAATTGATGCTCTTCATATAAAGTCAAATCATCGTGATAAATGGACAGAAGAAGAAAATCAAAAGTTAAAAGAAGCTTGGGAAACATATTCAATGGAAGAATTGTTGAATGCTTTTCCTGGAAGAAGTTATCAAAAAATACAATTACATGCAAATTGGCTTGGATATAGTTCAAAAACAGATAGGAAACGAAAATGCGATTTATCTTTTTTAGATTTAAATAATTTAACTAAAGAAAATGCATATTGGTGGGGATTTATAATGGCAGATGGACATATTAGTAAAAGAGGCCAAATTGTCATACAATTAAAGAATGTTGATGAAAATCATCTTCAAAAAATAGCGTTTCATTTAAATGGAAATATTAAAAAGGTAAAAAATGATTTTGTTAGGCTTGCATGTAATGACATAAAAAAAATTACTGAATGGAGAAGTATTTTAGAAATGAATGAAAGTGCAAAAACATATTTTCCTCCTTCATTAAAAATATTTGAGCCTGAAATTATTTATTTTTTTATTGGATTTGTTGATGGTGATGGGTGTATATGGAAAAGTAAAAATTATCCATTATTAAAAATTGAATTACATGCTTCATGGAAAGAAAATCTTGATTTAATTGCAAAAATTTTAAAAGAAAAATATGGGATAATTTCCGTAAAAACAAAAATATCAAAAAAAGGAACTTCTGTTTTAACAATAGAAAACAGAAATGATTTAATTAACATTTTAAAATATGCTAAAGAAGTTGAATCTTTAGATAGAAAATGGAATAAACTAATTTAAATTTATGAATAATAAGTAAACTATTTATATAATCAATAAGATTGTATAAAATAGTTCAACATGAAACTTGTAATTGAGCAATGTGATGAGAAGTGGATTATAATGCTCCATGACATGCTTGGAAGACGTAGATATAACAATTTGGATTTTGATTCAAGGGATGATGCTCTTGACTATCTTACAAACCAATTTAAGAATGATAACGATATATTAAATTCAATAGTATGAGAGAAGATTTCAACGAACATGTATCATATTGGAAATCACAATTTGCAGAAATGAAAGAAGCCTATAAGACTCTTTTCTGTGAATTATATGGCTTTGATGTAAATGATGCATATTGGACAGGAAATGTTCTTGAAGTTGCTGACTATTTCTTCGGCCTATATGATATAATGTATGCTGTAAATACGCCGGTACCTGAGGAACTTCTTTTCAGATGGTATGATTACAGTCTAACATTGGTTGAATATTCTCTTGGAGATAGCAAACTTGAAAATTTTGTAAGAGGTCATAGACCTTATTCAGAAGAGAGTATCACAAAATTACGTGAACTTCAAAGTGAATTTACAAAATCAAAGATAGCACTTGACGATTTTTTAAATGAATTGAGAAATGGAAATTAAAATTATAGACGGTAATTTACTTGACACAAATGCAGACCTTATTTTACATCAGGTCAATTGTCAAGGGGCCATGAATAGCGGCGTTGCTAAGGCAATCAGAGAAAAATGGCCTATTGTATTTGAAGTGTATAGGGCTTTTTGCAATAGCGAGGGACAACGTTTAGGCGTTTGCCTTCCTGTAAAGATAAATGATACTCAACGTGTTATTAACATGTTTTCACAGGATAAGTATGGATATGACGGAGAAATGTACACATCATATGATGCCGTAAATACTTGCCTTAGAAAAACAAGGGAGTATTGTGAAAAGAATAACTTGAAAACAATATCGCTTCCGTATAAGATGTGCTGCTGCCGTGGCGGTGCTAATTGGGATGTAATAATGGCACTAATAAAGGCTAATTTTGAGTCATCGGATATAACAATTGAAATTTATAGATTAGACAAAGATTGAAAAGAGCGTTCAAATGAACGCTTTTTTTGTTTTTATGAATTTAATTTTGTATATTTTAACAAATAAATTTTAAGTAATATGTCAGAAAAATTAACTAAAAGACAAGTTCTTGTGGACCTTGGATATGAAGACACTGTTGTTTTTGAAAATCCAAGTTATGATAACGCAATTATCGGTACTGATGAAGAAGGCAGAGCCATTTATTCTTATGATTTGATGGTTGAATGCTTAATGATTGAAGATGGAATGGACTATGAGGAAGCATGTGAGTTTATTGATTACAATGCTGTAAGGTCACTTCCTTATATTCCGAATCATCCTATTATTCTTTATAATAGTGGAATTTTCAATGATGAAATTTATGAGGAAAGGTATTTCAGAAATAATTTTGATGCCGTAAAGGAATCAGAGAAAGTCATCAAATGGATTAAGGAATGGTTCGATAAGAATGGTCCTGATTGCAATGCTATTGTTGGTATGAGTGGTGGTAAGGATTCAACTATTGTCGCTGGCCTTTGTGTCAAGGCTCTTGGCAAAGACAGGGTTATTGGAATTTCAATGCCTGACGCTGGCCAAGGTATTAATGAAGCAGATAAGATTTGCGAACATCTTGGAATCAAGTATTACTGCATTCCTATTGATGGAGTTACTGGCGCATTGAAATTCTCATTATCATTAAACGGTGATAAGATTTCAGAGCAAACCGAACAGAATATTCCTCCAAGAATCAGAATGGCTACTCTTTATGGGTTTGCACAATCTCACAATGGCCGTGTAATGGGTACATGTAATGCAAGCGAAAATTACGTTGGCTATTTCACAAGATACGGTGATGGCGCTTCTGACGTTGAACCTCTTGGTAATTTTACTGTTGCAGAAGTAAAGGCTATTGGCCACGCAATCGGCATTCCTTATAAATGGGTTGAGAAGATTCCTGATGATGGACTTCCGAACAGCTGCCCTGATGATGAAAAGTTTGCAAAGTGGGGGTTCAGTTATGCTTTGCTTGATAAGTACATTGCAAAAGGTACAACAAGCGACTCTGAAACCGACAGAATTATTAGGGAAAAGCACAATCAGACCAAGTTTAAACTTGGAATGGGTGAAGTATATGACCCTGATAAATACCAAATTTAATTTGGCACGATTTTTGATATACAATAATTAAAATTTAAATTCAATGAAATATCCAAGAACATATCATTTGCCGTTTTCACCTGGTACTACGAGTGATGACAGAATATTGCATGGTGATTGGTTTGCCTATTATAAAGGCAAAGAGGTTGTATTTACCGAAAAACTTGACGGTGAAAATACTGCCATGAACGTTGTTGATGTCTATGCTCGTTCACATGGCGCACCAACACGTTCACCTTGGTCACGTAATCTTTGGGACCCATCGTGTGGACTGTATTGGCAAATCAAGCCATATATTGGTGAGAACGAGACACTTTATGGTGAAAACCTTTATGGCGAACATTCAATACATTATGACAAACTTCAGGCTTATTGGCATTTGTTTGGAATTAATGATGGCGAAAGATGGTATGGATGGGATGAAGTTAAAGAATTTTCAAAAATAATCGGAGTTCCACATGTTCCTGAACTTTTAAGGACTGTATTGAATGATGAGTCAGAAGTCAAGGCAATAATTGATGAAATAATGACACATCCATCAACATACAACGACACTGAAAAAGAGGGCGTTGTTATGAGACTTACCGATTCGTATGGAATTGATGACTTTCCTAATTGTGTATGCAAGTGGGTTAGACCTCATCACGTCCAAACGGATGAACATTGGACCCGAAATTGGAAAAAAGCAGAACTTATCTATTAAATACAATAACTATGTACAAATTTGTTAAAATAGCAGACAAGAATAACAAAGAATCAGGAACTTGGTACTTTGTGCCAAATTCTATTGAACAGGTTCAAGAACATTTTGAAAAGATTTTCGGACAGGAAATCAAGGCAGGTGTAAAGGATGAGATTGAAAGAAGTATGTATCATCCCACAACTGCATGGAGGCAAGCCGTTGATATTATGAACAGCCTCTACCAAGAGCCTTGGATTTTTTCAGCAATGAAACTTGAAAATCAGGTTCTTCAAGATAGAATTAGGTTTTTTGAAGAGGGTAAGCCAATGTATCTTGCAAACGGAGTTATTCATTTTTGGCCATCTTGGGATTTGTACGAAATCGTAGATGAGGTTGAATTGGAAGAACTTGAATACCCAAGGGAAGCCCAATTTCATCTTGAAGAGGTTAGGTATATGCAGTGGGATATGCCTGGTTTGACAAAGGGTAGCCATTGGTATGCCAAAATTGGTAATCGTGATGTTAAAGATAAAGATGGTAATATGAAGTGGAACACCAAGAAAGAGGCTGAAAAAGCTGCTGAATGGTTCTGCAATTACCTCAATCATAAAACATATTTTGGGTGGTGATAACAGTTTATAACAAAACAGTTGAAGACTATTCCACGTGTCCAAATAATTATTATATTGGCCGTGGCAGCATCCTTGGGAATCCTTACACGCATAAGCCATTACAAGGTACAATGGCCATATATCATACAAGAAACCGAGAAGAGGCTATTGAACGATATAGTGGGTACTTTGATTTAATGTACGAGCGTGATGAGGATTTCAAGGCTGTTGTTGATGATATATACGAGAAATACAAGAAAGGCGAGGATGTTTACCTTGCTTGCTACTGCAAACCTGAGCCGTGTCATGGTGACATTATAGCACAAAAGTTGCAAAAAAGACTGCTCAGGGAAAAAATAATAGAGGCAAAAAAATTGAGAGAAAAAGAATAATTTAAAATAACAACAATGAAATCTTATAAAATTTACCTTGCATCATCTTTAAGTCTTGATAAGAGAGACAAAATGTTTGAGGCAATTGAATACCTAAGAAGCATTGGGCATGATGTGTATGCACCTGTTGAGCACAAAATTGCAAATGCTTGGGATTATCCAAATGATGAATGGGGCCTTATGGTGTTTGAAGATGATATTAAGGCAATAAAAGAATCAGAGATTGTTGTTATGCTTTCATACGGAAGAGATTCCACTGCCGGTGCTAATTGGGAGAGTGGATATGCTTTTGGACTTGGTAAGAAGATTATTCTTGTTGAAATGACAGATGGCGTTATGTCTCTTATGGTTGCAAACGGAAGATATGCAACTGTTAAGGGGTTGGATGGGTTGAAGTCATATGATTGGGATAAAATGCCTCCTATGAGAACAACGACAGAACAGAAATGAAATGGGATAATTATTATAATTTACCTGAAATACAAGAAGTTAGAGATAAAATTATAGATACATACACAAATAAATTAGTTTTTATTGAGGGACCGCATAAATACTACCTTGATGGCGTTGAGTATATTTCGGTGTCAGAAGTAACACATAAATATAAGCCAATTGATAGTGAGCAAATGGCAGAAAATTGTGTTAAGAAATGGAAAAAAGACCAAGACCCATCATATAAGTATTTTGGTATGTCAAAGGAAGAAATTCTTGCGCAATGGAAAGTTAAGTCTGATAATGCTTGTGAGTTCGGAACAAATGTTCATGCCTTTGGTGAAAGTATGTTTTATTATATGACAGGACAGCCCGAAAAAATACTTCCTGAATGTAAAGAACAATTTGATGAGACAGGACCGATTCCTGCAAATCCACAGGAAGAAGCAATAGTAAAATTCTGGAACGATTTACCTGATAACTTTGTTCCTGTACTTGCTGAAACAAAGGTATTTAATAGAAATGGAACACAATACGCAGGAACATTCGATATATTATTTTATTATGTAGAAGAAATAGAATCGCCAAAGAACGGCTTGATTATATTTGACTACAAGACAAATGAAGACCTATATAAAAACTATCGTGGACAAACATTGCTTTGGCCATTTCAAGATTTGTTAGACCAAAATGCTTCTTATTATCAATTGCAATTGTCGTGTTATCAAATTCCATTAGAAAATTTAGGATATAAAGTAATAGGAAGAAGACTTATTTGGGTAAGGCCTGATGGTAACTATGAAAAAGTTAAATTGGATTCAGTATCTGGCCGGTTACGTGAAGCCTTAAATATTCCAAGTGCAAATGAAATTATAGAAAAAGGAATCCTGTAGTTTGTAATTACAGGATTTTTTTTGTATATTCATCATAGTATGTATTTTGTAGGAAAAAAAATATTAGAAACGTCTGAAATTGATATAGAGGCTTATAAGGTCATAAGGCATGTTGGATTTTTGAAGCCAAAACATACTGGCCCATATATGACAAATTATGAATTTTATGACCTTAATGGAACCTATTTTACTACAGGTTTTTTCAATGAGCCACATTTTTTAAATGGAAAATATGTATCTACAGGAGGATTTCATTCTTTTAAGAATCTTCAAGATGCTGTTAAAGAAATGGACTTTTTGGGTGAATATGTAACAACAGGAAAAGATGAAAGCCTTGAAATAGTTCCATGCATTATACCAGCAAAAACTAGTTTTTCTACAGGATATGAAGAGGGTGGTATTCCAGTTTATTGCAGTTGTACGTTAAAATTAAATTATTAAGATATGACAGACAAAGTTATGACATTCAAGCATACAAAAGATGGTATGCTGACAGCTGAGAATCAAAGAGGTGAATTCCTTTTAAAGAACGAAATGCTTGGCGTTCTTCACGAAATGATTGGAGAAAAAGAAAGAGTTCTTGCAAATTATTCAAGTGAAGATGACACAAGGAAAGATGAAGATTGGTTTAAGCTGGCTAAGACAAAATACGAAAGTCAATTAGAAGTGTTGAAAGAAGTTAAAAGATTATTATACTAATGAGTTTAAGACATTACGATAGCATACCGAGAATACAGGACTACACAAGCCTAAATGGTGAAATGGTTTCTGGCTATAACAAGTTAGATGGCCAAAATTTTTGTGTTTGTTATAGGCCAAAACATAAGATTTGGGGGCCTTGTGGGTCTCGTACCCGTACAGTTGATGAAAACGATGAACAATTCGGCAATACTGTAAAATGGTTCAATAATTCAAATTATAAAGCCATTTTAGAAAACATTGTCGCTAACAATAGAGGTAAAAAGCAATTGTTTAATGGCGTTGATGAGATGACATTCTATTTTGAATGGTATGGAGAAAACTCATTCGCAGGTAGGCATCAAGAAGGTGATGAAATGCACCTTGCTCTTACCGATGTTTTCATAAAGAAAAGAGGGTATATTCAACCACGTGATTTTGATGCTCTATTCAGAGATAAAGGAATTGAGTTACCAGACCTAATATACTATGGAATTCTGAATATGGATTTGGTCAACAAGATAATGGAAAACGATTGGACCCAAGAAGGCTGTAATTTTCCGAATGTAAAAGAGGGTGTTGTGTTCAAAAGAACAACTTTGCTTCCTGGCCAGCGCAGACCTATGGTAAAGGTTAAAACAAAATGGTGGCTAAATAAACTTCACTCCATGTATAGTGAGGAGGAATGTAAAATATTGGAGTAATATGAATAGCCTTTATTTTGCTAATGCCCGCTCAGAAGATGGCTACATTAGATATATCATATCTGCACCAACGGAAATTGTTTGCAGAAGTGTTATTACTAATGAATTAAAAAGGATGCATGATTCTGCATATTTAATTACAGAGGAAGAAATAGAAAACAAAACCAGTAAAACATTCAAAGATTTATTGGATATGTTTTATATAACAGAAATTGGTGTTGCTAATGAAAAGTTTAACGTAATTGGACTTTTATATAAGGAAACTGGTTTTTATAATAAAAAATATATTTTTGATATAGATGATTTTGAGTAGAAAAGATGAAATAAAACAAGTTGCAAAAGAAACTTACCCAAATGAAGGATGGGAATTTCAAAGAGTCTCTTTTGTTAGAGGCGCAATGTGGGCCGATGAGCATCCATCAAATGAGCGTTTTAAAGAAAAAGCCCATGAGTGGATAGAGAAATATATTGCTGAAGCAACTGGTATTGATTCTTCCGCTTTAATTGAATCATTTGATGAAATGTTGGAGGAAAATAAATGAATAGAGAAGAAGAAATACAAATAAGGGCTGAACAAGAATATGATTGGTTTGGCGATACAGGTGATGTTAAAGGAGCTTTTATTAGTGGTGCAAAATGGGCCGATGAGCATCCTGACAAAGAAAAGTTAAAAAAGGAGTTCATAGATAAGGCTGTTGCGTTTTTACAGGAAGATATTATAGAAGACTATGATGGCCTTATATACGAAGGCTTTTTGGAAAATTTTAGAAATACAATGGAAGAACAACTATGAATGAAACTGTAATATGTGGCCATTGTGCCTATGGATTTGATGAACTTGGACAGGAAGGTAAAATGGTTCATTGCTGTAAATTAAAGAAATCAGTGCCGTTTAATAATACTTGCGAAGAAGGAAAAGAATACTAATATGGGTAAAAAGAATAAATTTTTTAAAACAGCGTTGACTGAATTACCAAAGTATATAAACGCAAAAGGAAAATCCTATAAATTGGATAGTTCGCATGGTAATTCAAAGACATTTGGGGAATGGTGGTCATATAAATATACGGACAATGATGAACCTGAACAACTTCCAATTCAAGCTTCTGATGGGGGCTCCATATATTATTTATGCTCCATGGAAGATACTGAGGAAGAAGCAAAGGCTGATATGCTTAATAGATTAAATACGATGGTTGAGATTATGACAGAAGAAGACATCAAAGAGCAATCAAGATTATGGAAAGAAAGAATGGAAAAACTTAAAAAGAAATGAAAATAAAGGTTAGTAAAAATTATCCATTCGAAAGCCTAATTGCTGAAATGGATTATAGAAGATTGTTACGTGGCGATGATTGTACGTGGAGTTCGCCAAATACATCTACTTGGGAAGAAATGGATGTTGATATTGACCAACTACATGAGTTAATAAGCAAAGGATATGCAATAAGAATAAATTGTTAAGATATGGGAAAAAATATACATAAACTTGTTATTGATGAAGACACAACAAAAGAAATAGAAGCGCAATCTGAAAAAGACTTTAAACAGTTCCAAGATAAACAGGTTTATAGTGGGCATCATTTATACTATAAAGGTGGGTATATGGATGGTGCTAAGTTTGCGTTGGAAAACCAATGGCGTAGTGGTAGGCCAAAAGAATCAGGCGTGTATTTGTGCTGTGATTTGAATCATAGTGCATTTTTACAATACCCATTTACTTGTTTTTATGACGCTGAAGAATTTTCTTGGTACACAATAGTTGGTACAATAAAAATAAAGCAAAATGTGACCCATTGGATGCATATACCTCATGTAAAAGAATGGGATTATCCTTCAAAATTTTAATATTATGGAAGAATCAAAAGATTTAATCGAAGAATTTGCTATTTGTACTGATGAAGACGTATTGAATGGTAATAAGTTTTGCTATTGCTGTTCAGAATATTGTCCGTTTTATAAAATAGTGACAAAAGAAGAATATGATATTTTTTGGGATAACTATGATAATGAATAAGATATGAAACATTTTCAAGACGAAGAAAACGATTCAATGAAAGATTATGAATTCAGTTTGATGCATCATGACGATGACCCGACAAATGATGATTATGATAAGTCATTGTTGCACCATGACGATGATTCAAATTGGAATGACTATGATTCTACAATAAGACATTTTCAAGACGATTAATTATGACAGTAAAAGAACTTATTAATGAATTAATGCAATATGACCAAAATGCAGAAGTAACTGTTGGTGATAATTTCTATAACGGAATTTCAATAAGTTACGGATATTCTGAAGGTTGTACAAAAGAACATTGCGAGTTTGTTTGCTTTGATAAAAAGCAAGATAACAACAAAGAAAAAACAAATTAATTATGTGCTTATATTCATGGCAAAAAAGAAAAAAGGCAACTAAAGATATTGAGTGCTATAAAATAGTTGTAATGAAAAATGGCGTTATTCATTCAAAATATCACGATAAAGAGTGGGAAATGAATAAGTTATATGAAGCAGAAAAAGCATCACCATTTAAAATAAAGTCAGATGGCGATGTGACAAGTGGGTATTTTCATTCATATGATTCTTTTGAAGAAGTAAAGAGATGGGCCTTTTGTGATAAAAATGAAGTAGTTTGTAGGTGTATTATACCAGCTGGTACATATTATTATTATGGAATACACTCAGACGGGCATGAGGGATACGCCTCTAAAAAATTGAAAATAACGGAAATAATATCAGAATATCATGGATAATATTTGGATATATAAATCAACAGGACAACAATATAAAGTCATATCTGAAAATGCAAGGATGAAAGACCCATCAATGCCTGATAGGTGGATTGATTGTGTGATTTATTCTCCAATGTATGAAAACCAATATGAAATGTTTTCAAGAGAGAAATATGACTTTTATGATAAGTTTGAAAAACAAGAAAAAACTACAGTTAGACAAGTAATTGTTAGGTTTTATAGAGAAAATGGTGAGTGGTATGCTGACATTCCAAACCATACAAAGGAAGAAAATCAGATGGTTATGGGTGCAGATTTGGCACTTGATTTTTTGGCTCAAGATAGAAATGAAATTATTCTCACACTTTCAGATGAAGTTGGGGATGGCTTAAATATGCTTCATTTCCATAGATTAGAACATGATGACGATGGCGCATATTACCAAGTATGTGGGAGTTATGATTTAATAGAGCCTATATGGATTTGTAATGTAACACACGATGTTTTTGGTGAGCATCCAGAAGACATATATTTAATAAGGTTTGAAAGAAAATAAGGTTAAACAATTGAAAATTAATGGAGTTAAAGCCTGTAAAGGAGTATTTTAGAAAAGGAATAAAAAAGGACTCAAGAGACGGTGATAATGACTATATCAAGAGGTACACGACATATGGCTTTAAAAAGGCTTACGAAATGTGGAACGAATATTCGCATGATTCAATAAACAGTTTTTTCAATGACTTTTCAAAAGATTACAGTGATGAATTTTTGAATGCCAATTGTAAAAAATGCTATGATGAAATGCATGAGAATGGTTCTGAGGTTGAGTATGACAATCTTTTCGACTTGTTAATAAGAAGACTTGTAATTGATGCATATATCGGTTTTAAATTTGAAGAAATCATTAAAGAAAACCTTGTAAAGAACGGAATTGCAATACATAATTATGATGTAATTTCAAATGAGGAAGAAAGAACGCTTGACTATAAGTACGGCATTGATATAATGACTTTCAATGGTGATGAGGTTTCTTCGTTGATACAGGTTAAAAACACTACCACATTCGATGATGATAATCATTATATAAGAGCAAGGAGAATAGAGTTCTTTGAAAAAGAGGAAGAGGCTAATGACTTCATTGATGACGGTAAATATAGAGAAGTGAAATTCTATGTTTACAATAAGGATGCGTTCATTTATAACAATAAATATGAATTTTTCGTTAATCCGGAAACGGATAAATGTTATTTTAAATTAAATGATTTGGTCAATAAAGAAGACGGGTCATTAAAATTTCACATTAAGAAATTAAAATCAAGAGAACTATGAAATGGGCTAAGCAGTTTATAACAAAAGAAGACGGAACCAATGTAGAGGCACAAGCACCTATGATTATTTCCGCAAGCAGAAGCACTGATATTCCTGCATTTTATTCAGATTGGTTTTTCCATAGACTGAAGGTTGGTTATTCAGCATGGATTAATCCTTTCAACAAGGAAAAGTCTTACATATCATATAACAAATGTAAGTTTATTGTATTTTGGTCCAAGAATCCAAAGCCGTTGATACCGCATTTGGATGAATTGAAAGAACGTGGTATTGGTTGTTATATTCAATATACATTAAATGATTATGAGAATGATGGTCTTGAAAAAGGAGTTCCACCATTGGAAGAAAGAATTGAAACTTTCAAAGCACTTGTTGATAAATTAGGCAAAGGAAATGTGATATGGAGATTCGACCCACTAATCCTTACTGACGAAATCACAATTACTACTTTGCTTGAAAAGATTAAAAAAGTTGGCGACAAATTACTTGGATATGCTGATAAACTTGTATTTAGTTTTGCCGATATATTAACATACAAAAAGGTACAGGGAAATTTGACTGCCAATGGAATCAAATATCAGGAATGGGATGAAGAATCTCAGGTTAAATTTGCTGCTGCTCTTGCCGAATTGAATAAGTTTTCTCAATGGAATTATAAACTTGCCACATGTGGAGAAAAGGCTGATTTGTCTGAGTTTGGTATTGAACATAACAAATGTATTGATGATGAATTAATTACCAAGATTTCATATAATGACAAAGAACTTATGGATTTTCTTGGAATTAGAATTAAATTCGTTGATGATTATTTGTTTGGTGAAGAAGCGTTGCCTGATGATGCAATTATAATTAATGGCGACTATTACGGTGTAAGAACAAAGTCAAACAAAGACACCGGCCAACGTGCATTATGTGGCTGTATTGTAAGTAAAGACATTGGACAGTATAATACATGCGCTCATATGTGCGAGTACTGTTATGCAAATTCAGACAAAGACGTTGCAAAGGAAAATTACCATAAATTCATAGAAAATGGTGGTTTAGGGGAAACAATTATATAGTTTGGCACAGTTTTTGATATAAATGGTCAAAATTAATTTAATATGGATAAAGAAACTAAAAAGTTATTACTAAAAGATGTATGCGCAAGATTGGTTTATGGCTTGAAAGCATATGTTGTTTGTAATAATTATCCAAATATCAATAATAAGCATTTTGAGGGTGATGTAACGGTTCTTTCAGCTTGGCCAAACGATGATGATGGAAGAATTGTTGTTGAAGATAGTGAAGGAAATGCTTTTGCTGTGTTTCTTGGAATTGAAGGCTATGAGGAAGATGTCTTCAAACCTTATTTAAAGAAAATGCGCAAAATGCCAATAGTTGACAGGAACCAATATGAAAGTCTTAAACACGCTATTAGTGATGGCTATTTGTCAATTATAGGTCTTGAAGAAACCGATAAAAGTATTGATTTTCTCAATGAAAATTTTTATGATTATAGGGGCCTTATTGAACAAGGATTGTCTTTAGAAGCAAAAGATGACACATATGAGAAGTCCATGTAATATTTGTATCGAAGAAGAATGCAAAGGCGCATATAATTGCCATTGCGAAACGTGCGAATTACGCATGAAATGCCCAAAACATTTGCATGCAACAATTAGAATCACAAACAAATGCACCCAAAAATGTAGCCATTGCTGTTTTAACAGTTCACCTGAAAGTAATATTATGATGACTGTTGAAATGGCTCAAGACATTGCAAAGTTTGTTAGAAACAACAATGTTGAATATCTTAACTTAATGGGTGGAGAGTTCTTTTGTAATCCTGATTGGTATAAGATTTTAAGCATTCTTATTGATTCAACTACCTTTGCAAGAATTGTTTCAAATGGTGATTGGGCTAATTCAAATGTTGTAAAGACTCAACTACTTAAATTGAAAGATGAGTTTGGTAACAAATTCAAAATTTCAATTTCAAAAGACAAGTGGCATACCAATGAAAATGTTGAAAAGGCTGAAGAATTTTTAAAAGAAAAAAATTTTTTGTATAATATAGCAAAAGAAAGTGAAACAACTGACGAATCCATTGTTCCTATTGGAAGGTCAATGTTTAGCTTTAGCATGTTTTCAATGTTCCAATGCTATTGCCATGAACCTGATAAGAAATATGGATTCTTAATTGATGAGGATGGAGATATATTCAAGTGTGAATTTGGTAATTTTGCATATGCCAATATCCATGAGTATATTGACGGTGGGTTTGACGCAAGGTTTAAAGAATACAATAAAAAATTTTACGAAATATTTATACCAAGTTGTAAAACATGCGCAAACTACTGTGAATTCTTGCCAAAAGATGAACGTGAAGCGTATGGAAGAAAAATAACAGTAAACAGAGATTAATATGGATAGCGAATTTTATGAAATTGTAAAAAACATTCCGTTGAAAAGCGGTGGCATAATTAACAAAGGTGGCCAATTGCAAAAGACTCATGGCGTTTATTACCTAAATGGTGGTATGTTACCTCCTGACTATCAAGCAGACTTTGCAGGGCTTGTTTATGCCGAAAAAATGACAGGTTGGAATTACTTGGCTCCATTGAAGAGTAAGGTTGCCTTCCAAAATAGTAAAGAAGATAAATAATGTCAAGTACTTGTATTATTTGTGGCGATTGCTGTGATGAGACTAAAAAATTAATAGATTCAGGCGTAAAAGTGGATTTGACAGTAACAAGTCCACCTTACGATGATTTACGTACATATAAAGGGCAAAACTCATTTACAGAAGAAACTTGGAGAAGACTAATACCTTTGCTTTATGAACTAACAAATGATGGCGGCGTTGTTGTTTGGGTTGTTAATGATAGGACAAAGAATGGTAGTAAAACAGGTACTTCATTTAAGCAAGCACTTGCATTCATGGAAGCTGGGTTTAATCTCAATGATACAATGATTTGGGAAAAGAAGAACCCAATGCCTCAGGTTAGTCAGCCAAGATATAGTTCTGGCTTTGAGTATATGTTCATTTTTTCAAAGGGGAAGCCTAAAACTTTTAATCCTATAATGGTTCCATGTAAATGCGCAGGACAAAAGTATGATTCTACATGCAAGAATATGGGTGGAGAAAATGGCCGTACAGAGAAACATTTTACAATTAATAAGGAAAAGGTAAAGTCTAATATTTGGGATTTTGCAATCGCACGTAATAGAACAAATCATCCTGCCGTATTTCCACTTGATTTGGCATTAGACCATATCAAATCATGGACAAATGAAGGCGATTTGGTTTTTGACCCGTTTGTTGGTAGCGGAACAACAGGAATTGCATCTAAACAATTGAATAGAAGATTCATTGGAATAGACATTGTTCCTGAGTTTTGTGAACTTGCAAAACAGCAAATCAACGAAAATTTGTGAAAACATTGTTTTTAAAATATAAAATTTGTAAAAATATTTGTTTTAAAAAATAAAATTTGTATATTTATAATAAGATTTTTCCATTGGGCCTTTGTGTAATGGTTAGCACACATGACTTTGACTCATGTAGTACAGGTTCGAATCCTGTAGGCCCAACTTAAACTTGAATATTAATAAAATTTTTTATACTATGAAGTTAATAATTTTCGATGGCCGTATCGGTGCTAAGGGAGCAGAAGTTTCGGCAACTAGGGGCGGTAAGCCTTTTGTAAGATTTAGTGTTGCAAATAATTCTTATGTAAATGGTCAGGATAAAACCGAGTGGTTCGATGTCACAAGTTATGACCCATTTATAATTGAAAACAAGGTTAATTCTTTGAAAAAAGGTACACCTGTTCAGATTGTCGGTACTTTGAACACTGAGGTCAAAGTTAAAGATGGTAAGGTTTGGGTAAACCAATATGTCACGGCTGACAGAATTGAGTTTATGTTTGTTGGAAAGAACGATGAACAAGGTAGTTCGTCATCAGAAGCAACAGTTTCAACAGTGACTGGCGGAACACAGTCAGAGGCTATCATGAATGAGCCAGTATCTCAACCAGTGAACGAGCCTGAGCCAATGCCTACACCATCAGGTAGTGACGATGACCTTCCTTTCTAAAGGACATTTTTAGTTAGTAAACTCTTATGCAAAAACAAGGCCATGTTGTTTGACCTTGTTTTTTTTATATAAATTTTTAAATAAAACAGTTATGATTGATATTAAGGAAATTTTAAGTGAACAAGATTTGAACGATTTTTTTGACCATAATGCAGATGATTTACATGTTGTCAAGTTCGGTGCGGAATGGTGTGGACCTTGTAAATCACTTGAATCAAGATTAAAGAACATTGATTCAGAAAAAATCGGAAGCACATTATTTGCTGAAATTGATATTGCTGAAAACGATGAATGTGAAGCAATTTCAGAAAAATATGGCGTTACAAGTATTCCATGTATGATTTATTTCAAGAACAAAGAAATGGCAGACAGAAGTGTTGGGCTTGTTTCATTAGATGACATCTATAACAGAATCAATAAATTGAGTGAATAATGGTTTGGGTTATAGGTATCATTAAATTTTTATGTGCAGCAATAGCATTGTTCTGCACATGTGCATTTATATTGAGTTGCATAACAAGTGTTATTAATCCAAATTTTAAGGTTGAGGGTGATAAAGTTACCGACAGCAATGATAATGTTAGATACATATTAGTTCTTATATTATCAATTGCTTGGGGTATTGTAATTGCTTTGTAACATGGAAGATTTTGAGAAGAATACAGAATGGATGAATGAAAAAGTGACCAAGATTGATGGCCACCGTTTTTTCTATAACTTTGTGTGCTTTTTCTTGTTTAGGGCAAGAAGAAAGATAACATACAAAGAGTTATTCCTATTGTATTATGGAATCCATAGAAAAACAATGGGTGAAAGTGATTCAAAGAAAAAAGCATTACAGTCCATTCTTAAAATTTATAAAGAAAATAATGGTAAATATCCTGAAGTAAATGATTGAGTATTTTGATGAATGTGGCACTAATGGCTGTGATGTAAAGGTATCATCACGAATTAGTAAACGTGGAAAACGACCTAAAAATTATTCATTGAGTAAGCCTAAAAAGGAATTTTATGGCGATGCAAGATTCAAGAATGGCGATTATAACGATTCTTATGAATGTCATACACATAAAGAAGAGTTATGTTTTGATATTGATGATTGCGATTGTGAGTGTGGCGACCCAATTGGCAACAAAGGAGTAGATGGCAGTAAGTATTTAAAAGCGTCTTATATACCTGACAAGAGTCTGTTAAAACCTATCAAAACTAAATATAACAATAAGTTAATAGATTATGGTGATGGCGAATGTTGCGGGGAGGCTTGTAGGTGATGATGAACGGTGATGATTATAGGCATTTTGTCTGTATTGTCGCAGGTGATAATCCATCAGAATTAATGGGGTATTATGATAAAAATCGTAAAGTTGAGCCATATATAGTTTATAGGTATTCAGACGCTGAAGAATTGAGGCAACGTTATATTGAAAGTTATCAATTAATGTTGAACCAAGATAACAGCGAATATGAAAAAGAATATATCCAAGAAATGATTCTTGATTTGTCTGAAATGTCTGCTGATGATTTCTATTATGAAATAACAGACGGTATGACAATAGACCCTGAAAATGGAAATGCAATATCTGATGTAAACAAAGACGGAAAATTCAGTTACTGTAATGTTGGTAAGATATTTAGTGTTCCGTTTTTAACAAAAGATGGAAGGGAAGTATTCCAAGCAAGAAAAGGTGACATTGATTGGGATAAAATACATCTATCAAACAGTTACATATATGAACGTGCATGGGATATTGTTATGGAAAACTCAAAGCCAAAAGACGAACAAGAACAACAGATATATGATAATATGCATGATAAAGTGGCTTATTTCCAAAAATTTGAAAATAAGGAAAATTATGTAATAAGTAATACAGCTTTTTGGGGATATGCTTTTCTTTCTGAAAAAACAGGATGGTCAGAAGCAACAGAAGTTGATGACCAATTTGTATGGATGGCAAACTATTACAATTTGTTCATACAGAACCTGAGCGATGATACTTTATTGACAATCTACGAATGCGTTAGATAAAAGTCTCGTGTACAAAGGCGGACTATAAAAAAAGCGGGCCAAACGGTCCGCTTTTACTTTTTAGTATTCATTGTATTTTTCTAACTCAAGTTCCAATGCCTTTCTTATTGTATTAGGGTCATATGAGTTTTTTATTTTTTCCAAATAAACAGAAAGGTCTTGGCAACACATATCAAGTTCTCTTTGGTCATCTTCATTTTCTTTAGGACTGAAGAAATTATCAGTCATGTTATTTAAGTCGCCAAAGAAATCATCGCTGTTAATATGTTCTTTTAACATTTTTCTAACAGCAGTGCTTACATATTTTTCCATTTGGCACTCATTAAGCCTTATCTGATTTTTTCCCATTTCTTTTACTGCTTAATTTTGTTTTATTTACGATGTTCTTATCATCATTCTTTTCTTTGAATTTACCTGCTGCCAAATCATCTGCCTTTTTGAATGCATCATCGCCATATGTACTTAATATGTGCTTTTGTTTTATGGCCTTTGGATTAAGGTTTTGCTTTTCTAAATCGCCTTCACCTTTGAATCCCCAATTCCCTCTTGGCTTAAATTCAGTGTCGTTTACAAGGCTGTGTAAATAAGGATTTTCATATTGATATTCTTTTGCTCCATCATCTTTTTTAGCATCGTATCTATCACTTCTCTTTCCATAAAGGTCTTTTGATTTTTGTCCATATGCTGTTTCAGGGTCTTTTCTTACCAAGAAAGTACCATCTTTAAATTCTAAAGGTTGGAAATTGTTGTTGTTATAAGTTGAGTTTCTATCCCAACCACCCATTCCATATCTTCTATAATGCTCTTCCTTATCAACTGGTACATATTGGTCAAAATCCTCATCACTCATATTAAATAAGTCATTACCGAAACTTGAGCTCCAATTACCTTGTACCAATCCACCATGTTCTCTTGCAAAATTCTTTAATTTTCTGCTTTTGAATGCTTCATTCAAATGCCTTTTGATTGATTCTTCTATAATTGTGGCCAATTTTGACTCACTGATTAATTGTTTTGCCATGTTATCCAAATATTGCATCGTCAGAAAAACCGATTTTAAGTTTACCTTGTTCGGTTTCTGTTATTTTTATTTCGTTTACGGTTTCTTCTAAGTATGATTTAATTGTTTCTTTAATGATTGGTTCAAGCCTTTCATTTATTAATTCATCCAAATCATCAATAAGTTTGTTTATCCTTGAAGTGGCATAGTCTTCAAATGAACGCAATTCACCATTCTTAACAATCCACTTTCTGTAATATTCTTCTATGTCTGCATCGGTGTCTTTTATAACAATTGAATCACCTTCAGCAAGTTCTTTCTTAATCCATTCATTTCCGTTCCATTCATTGATGTAGAAAGAAACTTTGAAGTTATCAAATGAAGCGCCTCTATCATCAACATCAATGAAATTTACACCATTTGATAATTCAGTTATTTGCTTTTTAGTCGCATAGACGTTTATCGTGGTCCATATTTGATTTGTTTCCGGAATTAGTATTGTTGGATAATCTTGCCCGAAAATGCTCTCTACGCCCTTATAATTGGTTCCATCGTAATCTTTTACAAGCCTTATTGCATAGAACCCAACGTCAGTTATATCTTGTCCAACTTTATTGGTGTCATATACGAACATTTTTACATAATATCCATCTTCTGTTAATGTTGATGTCCATATAGTTGATGCACTACCAAATCCTGTAGGTGTTTTATCTCCATTATAGTCGTTTCCTACAGGTATAATATCAAATCCATATACATCAAATCCACAAGTACCGTTTTCATTTATAGGGTTGTCATTGTAGGCCCATAAATAATCTGATTTTAATGGCTGTGCGGCTATTTCTCCCAAGAAACCAATTGTTTCTGAACTATGTGGTAAATATCCTGGTTCTGTGTGCTCAGTTTCTAATGAATCCAATAAAACATCCCAATCATGTTTTGATGGTATTCTCCAATCACTATTTTCATCTGTTAGATATTCAGATATAATATCAAGTCCATCTACTGAATATAGTTTACCAAATATGTCACTTATTTCTTTTGTGACAACTCTATATCCTGGTGTCATTCCTGATGTTGGCAACTCTTCACCTGAGTTCAATTCTATATATTCGCTTGCAGGTGAATATGAACCTGTTTTTTCAGTGTTTTTAACTCCCAATGGAGAATTTATTGAGCCGTTTCCTTTTAATGTGCTATCAGTGTATAATGTTGTTGTAAAGCCTGAAATTACAAGTTGCTCATCATTTGGATATGTTATCGTAAGATTACCATTTGATGAATCATAATTAAATTTAAGATTATCTGTTGTTATTGTTGTACTTTCATTTAATTCAACAGACATTTCGCCACCATTTAATCTTCTCAATATAAGGTGGTTGTTATCTATTGCAACTGCTGCAATATCATGGCCCCTTAATGTGTTGAAGTTCTCATCAACTTCAATGGCTTTTAGTGCGCAATTCTTAACTTCATCACCTGGATATGCCATTGTTTCAGGTAATTTGTAATATTTTACACCGTTAATTAATATTGTATCCATTTATATGTGTTAAATTAAAATCTTTATTTAAGATAAATAGTTTTTTATTGCGCAATAGTCAATAAATCCAAGGTACATTTTGAATGCTTTGATGTCACCTATGAATGTGCCGCAGAAGTCTTGTTCTATAGGCCATGGGCTTCTTTCAACATCACAGTCTCTTGCAAATAATGTTTCCATTAAACCTATTGAGCCACCACCTAATGATATATTATAAGGAACGCCCTCTTGTCTTTGGTAAACCTCATCCAATTCTTTGAATGAAAGTGCTGTAAGTTCCTTGCTTATGAATTTAAGGAATCCATTGACATAAATCATAATTTTCATTTTTCTTGGCCTTGTGTCACATTTGTCATCAGTTGGATTAAGTATGGCAAATCTAACGTTTACTGAGTTCCATTTATCATTTTCTATGATTCCTGGCTTTGAATATTCTTCGATAACACTGTAATGGTTTTCCGCATCGCAGTCTAATATACCATATCTATAGCCAATAGCGCCATCAGGAGTAACCCTTAATGCAAATACATTGTTCTTAACATCTTTTAGGACATTGTTTACTATTTCAGCAACTATTTCTTCCTCTGTTTTTCCTTCCAATTCATCTATGTTTTCGATTAGTTCATCAATATTATCAATAGTGAATCCTGTTTCAGTTCTGTTAAGCCATGGGAAATAGTTAATATTCTTTTTCTTTTTACCTTTGAGTCTGAACCTTATTCCTTCAATCCAATTATCAACCGTAAATCCCGTTTCTGTTCTATTGAAAACCAAGAATTTATTGTCTGAATCATTAATTATGTATTCCGTTTGTTGGTTTAATGGATTACCATCTGAATCTGTATATGACCCGTCAATTGAATTACACTTTTCTTCCGCCTCTTCGACATAATCTTCAGGGAAGTAACTATCAGTGTCTTCTTCTGGAATTGGTATTGTTTCTTCATTTGAGTACAATTTCCAAAACTTGTTTTCTGCTCTTGTTCCCATGTAGAAGAATATTCCCGTATTTCCACTATGTGTGTTATTTACAGAATTTTCTGCTATCTCATAATCAGTTCTTGGCCTTAAATCGAAATGTAAAACTATGTCTTTAGTGATTCTATCAGGCAATACTTGATAGTCATGGCCAAATAATTTAAAGAAGCCTTGATAGAATCCACCTTTGAATGACATGTATTTAGTATCACCACTTTTAACTATCTCGCTATCATAAGAGTACAATTTAGTATTGCTTCTTATTGGTGATAGGAATAGTCTTGTATCTCCTGATTCAATGTTATATGTTGTATTGAAGAATATGTTAAGGAAGTCATCATCAGTTATACGGTCCTTATCAAAATATATGAATCCATTGTCAATACCAGTCATACCAATATCATGCATTTCAACACCATTGTTTGTTGAACCGCTCCACTGTATTGATGAATACCACTTTCCATTTTCAAAATCAAAATCAGAAAAGTCGGCAATTGCCATGTCTTCTATGTTTTCAGCGCAATCACAAGCGGTTTCGCCTTTGTATAGCATGAAATCATAGTATTTCTGATTAAATAATTTGGCATCCAAACGTCTGTAATGCTTATTTTTAATGTTTTGGTGCATAGTATTTCTTATAGATAAAATTATTCTTTAATAAATAGTTTTGATATGCCATATTTTTTTTGTATATTAGGATGTAGTGATTAAAATTTAACAGTAGAAATGACTGAGAAAAAAGATTATTATTCAATCCTTGGGGTATCTAAGGATGCTTCAGAAGAAGAAATAAAAAAGTCTTATAGAAAATTAGCAATGCAGTTTCACCCTGATAGGTGGGCAAATGGTACTGAACAGGAGAAAAAGGATGCAGAGGCTAAGTTCAAAGATATAGCCGAGGCATATGAAATTCTTTCAGACCCACAAAAGAGGGCCCACTATGATAATGGTGGAATGGATTTTGATTTAGGCGGATTTGACCCTATGGACATTTTTGCTCGTATGGCAGGAATGGGAGGCGGCAGTCCGTTTGATAGTATGTTTGGCGGTGGACAGCGTGTTAGAAAAGGAAGCGACACTCATACTGATGTCACATTGACAATTGAAGAGGCATATAAGGGTTGCAAAAAGAAAGTTAAAATTAGAAAACAGAAAATATGCCCACACTGTAATGGACATGGAACTGAAGATGGAAAAGACCATATTTGTCCTGCATGCGGTGGAACTGGCATGATAACAAATAAAAGACAATTTGGTAATCAATTTTATAGTACATCATATCCTTGCTCACAATGTAAAGGAAGTGGAATGGACCTGAATGCCCATATGTGCAGTAAATGCGCAGGAAGTGGAACTGTATATGAATATGTTGATGAAGAAATAGATATTCCACGTGGTGTTGCAAATGGAATGGCATTTAGAGTTGATGGACTTGGAAATGCTTGTGATGGCGGGATAAACGGAGATTTGATTGTTCGTGTTAATGTGTTGGAAGACAACTACTTTCAACGTCCTGACCCAATTAATGTGATTCACTATGAAAATGTTCCATTCAATGAAGCGTTGCTTGGATTCACGAAAGAATTCAGATGCGTTGATGGAACAAAGGTAACTGTAAATGCACATGAACTTACCAAGCCTGGTGAAGCTTTCATATTCAAAGGAAAAGGTATGCCTGATGTAACAGGTAGAGGTGGCGTTGGTGACTATGCAATTGTTGTTAATTACGAATTACCAAATAAGCTTACAGATAAGCAGAAAGAATTACTTAAAAACTTTTATAAATAATTTGGCATAATTTTTGTATGAACGGAAAAAGATTAACGCTACAGCAATGCCATATATGCGGAAAAGTTATAAGTGGTACTGCAAATCTTATAAGACATATTAAGTCTTGTAAGAAAAAAATGTGTGAATCTTGTGATAATGAAGAAACTTGTAAATATAAATTTTGGTCATTAAATTGTCCGTTAAAAAATGAAAATAATATTCTTGGATATTGATGGCGTGTTGAACTACACTCAATGGTATGTCTCTGACAGGAACCCAGGAAATCTTAATGGGGAAGAGGGAGATATTGACCCATTGTGTGCTGAAAGAGTCAACCGTATATGTGAAGAAACAGGTGCAAAAATAGTTCTTTCAAGTGATTGGAGAATTAATTGGCCTTGTTGTATTGACCGCATAGAAAAAGGTGGTATTAAGCATGGACTTATTATTGACAAAACTCCTGAACATATGTGGGTTGAGCACGTCACACAAGATTTCCTTGACTTCACTTCAAGAGGGTCCGAAATTGAGGATTGGCTTTCTCAACACCCTGAATGTGACAGATATGTAATTCTTGATGATAGGAAAGACTTCACTGAAGAACAGAAGCCTAATTTTGTCCATGTGAATTCAATGCGTGGACTTGACGATGATGATGTTAATTTTTCAATTCAAATTTTAAACAGATAAAGATATGTCCAAAGAAGAAACTGCATTGTTAATAAAGGACCTATGTGGAAGGTTGGCGTATGGCGTAATGGTAAGAACTTCGATTTCTGCTAAGCCTTTAACTTGTGAAATTCTTTCTCACATTATTAATGGGACTAATAATTTCACTATACTTCCATATCTCAGGCCAATGTCATCAATGACAGATGAAGAAAAGGAAACATATGACTGTTTCTTTGATGAAAACGGTTCAATGAATTGTTCTGTTTCTGCATATGTTGATTGGCTTCTTTCTTGTCATTTTGACTTTCGTGGCCTAATTCCTATGGGGTTAGCCTTGGAAGCGCCTAAAGATATGTATAAGATTTAAATTTGAATAATATGAAAAAGAAAGAACCTATTTTTGAAATTATCGTTAATGGCAATGTAACGGAAGAAATTGTTGGATGGGACAAATTTGCCGAAGTTGAGAACATGTATCTTGAACTGTTTTTTAAAGAAGGGTTTGAATCGCTATCTTCTTCATCAAGAGGCTCATCTGGCTATAAACTTTTGTTCAATCGTGAAACTCTTAAATCATCAACATTTGCTTGGAGAGAGTTTACAGGTTTCTTGGATATGAATGGAAATCGTGTATATGATGGCGATATGCTTTATAGTCTTGAAGATGAAGAGGAATTTTCTCTAAATGAATATCCTGAAATGAATGGAAAAGAAGGATATTATTTGAGAAGAAATAATAGTTGGACAGAGATTCCAATAACAGGTTCTGAAATTAAAAAAGGATATACGGTTATACATCGTGTGTTTCCCGACATTGTAAATAATAAGATTAAAAAATAACTCATGAAAAAGGAACAAATTGTTGAAACCTTGGTTAAATTCTTCGGTGAAGGCGCAACAAAAGGAGAAATCCAAGAAACAATGGAAGAATTTACCAATAGTGTAATAGAAAAGATAGCAAAGGACCCGCTGGATATTACTCCAATCAAACCGATTGTAGATAAAATTTTCTCATTGTGTCCAAAGTGTAATTTCATTCCTCTTGCTTATGATTTTAATGATTATAGCAACCTAAAGACCGAAAAGGACTTTGATGAAATTACTGACTTTATTACTGAAATAATTTCTGAAAACACTGATTATATAGTTCCGTTTGAGGATGACGATATGAAAGTGAGTGAAGTAAAGGAAATGTGGAAACTATGGGAAGATGCTGTTAAAAAGTGTTATATTCCTGTTGGTACAGATATTGATGCTTGCGATTGCATAGAAAGCACATATTATAGTGTATATGGCTATGATAGAAAAAAAGAAAAAATTACATATCTTAGTGAAATAAATTCATAATTATGGGAATGGGTAAATTAAATAAAGTCGGATATGAACTTTGTGATATAAATATAATTCAATCAGAGATTTCACATATTGAGCATAGAGGCGAGTGTGATACAATGATTGAAATGTGCGGTAGAAGAGTACACCCGGTTGTTGTTGCTCCTATGGCTGCTGTTACAAATGCAGACAATTATAAAGTATGGCTTGACAATAATTTTATTTGTGTTGTACCAAGAACAGTACCGTTTGAAAAAAGATTAGAAATTTGTACAGAGACATTTTCTTCATTTTCTCTTGATGAGGCTGAAGAACTATTGAAAAACAAATACTTAGAGATGTTCGAAGGTAAAACATTCTATGTGTGCGTTGATATTGCTCAAGGCACTATGAAAAGAATGTATGATATATGTAAAAAATTGAAATGGGTACACAGTGGTATTGTCACCATGGCAGGTAATGTTGCAACTCCACTTGCATATAGATATTATGCAAACAGCAAAATTGACTATATGAGACTTCAAATTGGAAGTGGAAGTAGATGTACTACAGCTTGTAATGTTGGTATTCACTATCCAACTGCAACTCTTATTGATGATATTATCATACAAAAAGAGAAATATGTAAACAAATATTATGATTATGATGATAGGTATCAAGAAGGTCCATCAGAACCGGTATTTGATACAAAGATAATTGTAGATGGTGGTATTTCAAACTTTGACGATATTCAGAAATGCCTTGCTCTTGGCGCATTTGCCGTAATGAACGGAAGTTCTTTTGCAAAAGCTGAAGAGGCTTGCGGAGAAGTAAGATACCTTCAAAACGAATGTGAGTCATGGAAAGATGGTATTAGTTATGAAGAATATAAGCATCTTAGAGAGACTTGTACTTTTGTTTTGGAAAGAAGTCCATATCGTGAGTATTATGGAATGAGTACAAAAAGGGCTCAGAAAGAATGCGGTAATGTTTGTAGTAAAACATCTGAAGGTGTTGTAAGACCTGTTAAAGTTGAATATCCTATTGCAAAATGGGCCGACAATATGAAAAGTTTTCTTGCAAGTGCAATGTCATATTGTGATGCCAAGAACATTGATGAATTTAGAGAAAATACTGAATTAATAATTAATCTTTCTGGTGATAAGTCTTTTAGGAAATGAAAAAAAAGTACAATTGTTATATAGTAAACAGTGATACGCTAAAAATAATGCGTGATAATGTTGATTTTCAGCGTTGCTATAGGGTTGAACACCCATGCACGGCAGAAGATTTTGCAAAAGGAATATATTCTAAAACGCTAATCTATTTGTTTGGTGAGCAAAACCTTGCAGAGCATAAAGGAAGTATGTATCTTGCTGACATTTGTTTTAAAACAAAAGAAGAGGCTGAAGCCAAGTTGAAAGAAATTATTCTTGGTAAAATCCATGAAAATTTGAATTTGATTGATAATGCAAAAAAAGACACAGTAAAACTTTATAAGAAATTAGACAAATTAGTACATGGAAGAAAATAAGTTAATGAAAAGACCTTGTGAAGAGGTGTTAAGATTCAAGACCAAGAAATTGTTCTATGGTAGGGATTTGGAAGATTATGTTACAAATTCCATTTACAATGATTGGTGCAGATTCATTTTCCGTCAGAAAGGCGTGAAGGAAAAGATTGAAAAAGACAAACTATATAAGGTTTGGTTCGAGTACAGCGATGCATCAGACCCAATGGATTCTTCTTGCACGTATTCCATATATTATATTGAGGAAACTCCTGAGGAAATACAAACTGCTCTTGAAATGTGGAAAACTAATGAGCAAAAAGTTAAAGACTATTTGCTTGCTGAATAATATTTTTGTATATTAATTAAAATTTTGTTATTATGGCTTTTGTAAAAATTAAATTGACTGATGAGCATTTGAAACTCATTGAAAACATTAAGTTTGAGAAATTCGTGTTCGACATGGAAACGAGAAACGGACGTTTTGGTTGGGGTATTGACCAATATAGCCTGTTTGGTGGTAGTTATGCCATGGAAGACATTGCTTTAATCCTTGGTCATTGGGGTGACTACATCAAAGGTACTGAAGATGACCCGATGGGAAGACGTTATCCTGAAGAAATGGAGAACCATATGTGGGACCTTTACCACTACATTTGGGACAACATGGAGTACATATTCAAACTTGTCCTTTATTATAATAATAAAGGTGGATTGACTCCTGGCGAGTACAAGTTTGATACAAATAATGAAACTTGGGAAAAAATTACTGAATGATTATGAAAGAATATTGCGTTTTGACGGGCCAAGAAGTTACCGAAAAAGGTATTGAGCCTGTTTTCAAAAAGATGTGTTTGAACTGTACTACTTGCATTACGGCAGAAGATAAGTACAGATGTACAAACGAAAAGGTGATGGACCTTAATAAGAAAAAGGTATTGGAAAGTTTACCTGAAGGATTTGAGGTTGAAAGCATCACTTTGAAGCCGATGGAGTTGAAAGACCCAACTAAGAAATGTAAGAACTATAATCCAAACATGGAACTTATCGAAACGAAAGTCAAAGAGTTCTTCCTTTCTGAAGAAGCGGCAAAATAAAAAAGAGCGTCTTAATGGCGCTCTTTTCTTTTAATAAGAAAAACAACATAATTATTATTTCAATTCATTACCTGAAATCATTGAGAACAGTGTGTTTACTTCAGATGAATCGAATGCATATTCATAACCATCTTGGTTTTTATCATGGTTAAGGCACTTCATGAATTTACTTCTTGCATTCTTCATATCATTGGTGTCATTACCTTCAACAGGCTCTACACTATATAATTTATAAGCGTATTGAGCTGGGTTTACACCCGGTTGTTTGAAAAATTCTTCAACTTCTTGCCTTCTTCTGTTATTTCTTTTCTTATCATCACCATTTTCTTCTTCTGAATCATCAGATGCTTCATTGCTCATCATTGATAAGTAATCAAGGCTTTCTCTTACTAATTTATATACATAGTTTGCAAGTTGTTGCTCCGTCATTAATCTTTTAGCCATAAAAATACGTATTTTTCATATAAATAGTATTATTTTTCGATTAATTTTCAAGTTTGGCATGGTTTTTGATAACGATATGATATAATTTTAAAAACATTAAATATGTGCTTTTATTCAACAACCAAAAGATTTAAAATTGCTGACAGAGATATTACATGCTACAAAGTGTTAAGTATTCCTGACAGTTATTTTGAAGGTATTAATGATTCTTTGGTAACGCCATATACAAATACAATTGTCACCAAAGATATTTGGCAAGGTAAGAGTTTTTTAGTTGCTGATGGTAAAATTGAAGCAAAAAAAATCGAAGAAGGCTATTTTAACGGACTTTATGAAATAACAAAAGGTGTTATACATACATTTAAATATAGGTTTAATGCCGTTAAAAACTTAGGGGAAGGAAGTATTCTTTTCGAGTGTGTAATACCAAAAGGAACAAGATATATTGAGGGTGGCGATGGTTATTTTTCTGGTTTTGTATCTGAAAAAATAAAATTTTTAAAAAAAAGTTGAAAAAAAATTTGTTTTTTTGATTTTTGATTTGTATATTAGCAACATAATAAGTTTAACTAAAATCTAAGCGATATGACAAACATGAGTAACGGATTTATTAAGGCCAATACAATTGGCGCTGGCGCAAATGGCGCACGTACCGAGAACGGTGCAGTTTCTTACGCAACAATCGGAACAGCATTGCTTGACCAATTCGGTAAGGCAGGTTCATTCCGTGGAAGACCTATGTTGGATGTTTGGGCTGACCAAGCTAAGTTGTGGTCAGAAGACCCTGAGAACGCATTGAAGTTCCCATTCTATCTTAGAATGATTACCCGTCAATCTAATATCATTGGCGGTGAGAAGACCGAAAAGGTCCAAAAGGGTCAAGGTAATCGTGATGAAGCATTCAAGAGATTGCTTTGGATTGCCAAGTATCATCCTGACGAATTCTATCGTAACCTTTGGTTGCTTCCAATCGTTGGTTCATGGAAGGATTTGTGGACTCTTCTTTCAATGGAGGGTGCTGATGAATACTTGAAGGCTGAGAAGTTCTTCGAGGTTATGGCTGAGGGTATCAATGACCCGAACCACAAGGACCTTGTGAAAAAGTACATGCCTCGTATTCGTTCTGACAAGAAGTGTACAACTTCTTGGGCAAAGTCAACGAACTTGATGGCTAAGTTGTTTGCTAAGACAGCAGGTTGGTCTTATAAGGAGTACCGTGAGTTCAAGGCTACCGGCGTTGCTCACAAGTTCCAAACCTATATCTGCAAGGGTCTTTACAGCAACATTGACTGGAAGACAATCCCAGGTAAGGCATTGCTTAATTTGGTTAGTGGTAAGTTTTTGAAGGCTCACAACCTTGAGAACGACTACTACGAGTGGTTGAAGAAGCAACCTGTGGCAAAGTTCAATGGCTACGTCTATGAACTTGGCCGTAAGTTGAAGGAATGCAACTTCAATCCTAACCTTGTCACGAAGATTACTCTTGACAAGCAGTTTGATGGGTTGATTCAAACAGCCTCAAAGAACGGTGGTGCAATCCAAGGCAACGTCCTTTGCGCACTTGACACCTCTGGTTCTATGACAGGTTTGGTTGATGCCAAGAACAACCTTTCAGCATTCGATGTATGCGTCTCACTTGGCGTTTACTTCTCTGAATTGAACCAAGGCGCATTCCACAACGTGGTTGCTATGTTCGACAATGTTTCAACATTGAAGACCCTTTCAGGTTCATTCACAGACAAGTACACTCAAATCGCAAGAGGTACTACTGCTTGGGGTGGAACTAACTTCCAAAGCCTTATTGACTTGATTGTCAAGACAAGGAAGAGTTCTCCAAACATTCCTCTTGAGGACTTCCCAAAGACGCTTCTTGTAGTAAGCGACATGCAGTTCAATCCTACTAACAGCTGGGGTGGCTACAACTCAGCACAGGAAAGAACCAACTACGAGGAAGCCATGAGAAAGCTTCGTACCGTATTCCCTGAAGACTTTGTAAAGGACTTCAAGATTATCTGGTGGTTCTGCTCTAACGCAAGAACAACTGACTTCCCATCAACGATGGAAGACGGTGGTACATACATGCTCTCAGGCTTTGATGGCGCTGTTGTGAGCTTCATCCTTGGTGGCGACTTGCCAGTTAAGGTGGATGAAAAGGGCAACACTGTTCAACCTTCAATGGAAGACATTGTTAATGCCGCACTTAACCAAGAGGTCTTGGCCTTGGCCAGGTAATCACTTGGTGGTGAAGATAAAAGCCCCTGAAGATAAAAATTCGGGGGCTTTTTTTGTTTTTTAACTATAATTTTTGTATTATAACATTAAATTGATTAAAATGGGAACAAAGATAAAAACTTGGTTTGTAAGTGACACTCATTTTACACATGCAAATTCATTGTACTTTCATCCTGAGCGCCGTGAAGCAAGTGGCGTAAGTTTGGAAGAGTTGCAAGCAGATAAGAACGCTGCATTGGAAAAGCATGATGAGTGGCTTATTCAGAAATGGAATGATACTGTTAGTAAATGCGATAACATATACATTCTTGGTGATTTTTGTCTTGGTAATAAAGAAAAGACTGAAAGAATCCTTCAACGATTGAAAGGTAGGAAATACCTTATTAGAGGAAACCATGACAAAAGTTGCAATGGTCTTGAAAGATATTTTGAGTGGGTTGGCGACATAAAAGAAGTGAAGTTCACCAATAATCAATATGATTACATTGACCCAAATGAAACATTTTGCGTTGAAATGTGCCATTACCCTTTACTTACTTGGAATAGAAGACCACATGGTACGGTTCATCTTCATGGCCATTGCCATGGTACTATTGATAATTTCAATACATCGGCAAAAGAACTTCGTGCTGATGTTGGACTTGACGGTAAACTAAGTAATTATGGACTTATTGATTTGGAAAAAATCTATAAGTATTTTACCGATATTAAGAATAATGCAGGTGTAGCCACATTCAATGAATATAATGAGTGGCTTATGCAACAACAAGGTTTTAGAATGTAATGAACATTTATTATTTGGCTTTTAGATGGAAAAGAGATGTAAACGTAGTTAAAGTAACAGCCAATCAATTGGCAAATGAATTGCTTGGTAACACTGATGATATAATGGATTTGAAGTGGAATAATGAGCGTGAAGAAGATGAGTTTGGTATTAGTGACCAAGGATTTACACAGCATTTATGGTTTGATGGAAAGGATTATGTAATTGAATTTGCAATGGACCCTCACTTCTTTAACATATATGAGTTTGTTAGAGACTCTGAAAACAAAAAAGAATGGTACGGTGAACATATGGTTGCTGACAATATTCCATGGATTTGCATTAGAATAGAAGATGAAAACGGTAATGAGGTTTATAATTTAAATAACGAGATTTGAAATGGAAGATAATATTAAATTACTTGTAATTGGCGATGTCCATGGGCGTGAGTTTTGGCGTGAGCCTGTAAAAGAAGTTCTGGAAAAAACGGATGCAAAAGTAATCTTTCTTGGTGACTACTTGGACCCATATCCGTGGGATTTTGACCACAATCACTATAAGGAAACTGCAATTGAAGTGTTTAAGGAGATTATTGACCTCAAGAAAGAATACAATAATCGTATTACCTTATTAATAGGAAACCACGATTGCGGCTATAGATTTGACCTTAAAATATGTGATTGCCGTACTGATTATCATCATTTTGAAACAATTAGTACTTTATTCCACGAAAATAAGGATTTGTTCCAATTGGCCGATGAAGCATATATTGGTGACAAGCACTTTATCTTTAGTCACGCAGGTATTCATAAAGGATATATTGAATTTGCATTCCCTGACGAATTTGAAACCATCAATGAAAAGAATGTTGTTGACTATTTCAACAATGCATATTTTACAGAGGAACCAAAGGTAATCAATTCACTTGGAATGTATGATGTCTATAGAGGATGGGGTGGATATGATTTCGGTTCAATCGTATGGGCCGATTTCCATAGTTGGTTTGGCGTAGATTATGACGGATACGGCTATCAAGTGGTTGGTCATACACAACTTCAGCATGGATGTGGAGGAATTATAGAAGAAAATATTGCTGATATTGACTCTGCTGAGCCTTTCATTATCAATGAGTTAGGTGAGTTGAAGAAAAAAAATTAAAAAAAATCTCGAAAAAATTTGTTTTTTATTTGGATAGTTTGTATATTCGCTATGTAAACAAAAACGAAACAACAAGAATTAACTAAAAAGAAAAAATTATGATTTGGATTAGAGTATTTGTACCGCTTATTGTTGGTCTCATGGGAATCTACTACGGAATGTTGATTCTTCAATGTCTTACCTCTTGGTTTAAAATGACCAACAGAGAAATCACTTTCGGACGCTGCCTTATTCCTTTCTATTATTGGATTGCTCCGACAGAGGAAAAGAAAAAGGAAACTTTCTCAGACTATGCTGATGAGTATGAGGAACAAATCAAAAAGAATGAAAAAGAAGACAGATAATCAGTAAAAACTTAAAAAGTAAACTTAACAACAAAACAAATAAAATTAATCTATTAACTTAACATTAACCTAAATTTTTTAAAATTATGAGTAAAAATTCAGAGAAGGAGCCCATGAGCATTACTAAGAAGGCCATTACGGGCATTGTAACGATTGTCGTTGCTATCATGTTAATTTTCGTCTGCCGTTCACTGTTTGAAGATGCGGACAAGTCTAAGAACTACGTTTGTCAGATGCCTATCACCGGTGAGTACCACGTGTGGACCGAGGGTGGTTTGCAGATGCAGTACTTCGGTAACGTAGAGTCCTACAACAAGACCTCACAGGTTGAGTTTAGCGGAATTGAAAAGAACGAAGCTGGCTATATTGCCACTGGCGAGAACCCTGCTGCTGCCCTTACTTTTAACGATAAAGGTCGTGGTATGATTATCGGTTCATTCCGAGTTGTTCTTCCTACTGATGAACAGAATATGATGAAGATTCAGCGTGACTTCGGTTCTGAGAAGGCCCTTATTAATAACTTGGTTAGACCTACACTTTATAAGGTTGTTACCGCATGTGGTCCTTTGATGTCATCTTTGGAGTCAGTTTCTGAAAGCCGTACCGACCTTATTGACTACATTACCGACCAGTTGAATAGTGGTGTGTACAAGACACGTCCTGTGAAGACTGAGGTTGTCAATGAGATTACAGGTGAAAAGGAAATGCGCACTAAGGCAGAAATTATCGAAGACCCGAATGCTCCGAGAGGTTATAAGCGTCAAGAGGTATCACCCTTTAGCCAATATGGTATCACTTGCGGTTTGGTGTCAATCACCGATATTAAATACGATGCCGCAACTCAGGACCAAATTGATGCCCAGAAGCAAGCTAACTTGGCTGTGATTACTTCAAAGACCAAATCAATTGAGGCTATGCAGAGAACCATTCAGATTGCAGAGGAAGGTAAGGCTGCTACCGAAAAGGCTAAGTGGGAACAAGAGCGTGTGAAGGCTGTTGAGGTCACTAAGGCCGAACAGGAAAGAGAAGTTGCACGTCTTGCTGCTGAAAAGGCTGAGTTCGATAAAAAGCGTATCATTGCTGAAGGTGAGGCTGAGGCTGCTGCTAACAGGGCTAAGGTCGCTGCCGGACTTACGCCACAAGAGGCAGCTGAATGGAAATATAAGACTGATAAGGCTGTTGCAGAGGCATTCGCTCAAGTCAAACTTCCTACAATCGTGATGGGTGGCGGAAACGGCTCAAACGGTGGGGACCTTGGAAACACTGTGGGTATGACGATGCTTTGGCAAATGTATAAGAACATGTCTACTTCGAAGTAACATAATCTTATAAGAGAAAAATAATAGTCCGTTGGGTTTTTTAATCTGACGGACTATTTATTTGTTGAGTGCGATGGGAACGTGCTGAATAATGATTATAATAATTTTTATTTTTATGGGACCAAAACATAAAACAAAATTCAAAGAAGGTGAAAGAATCAATGATAGTTTTACATTAGTAAAAAATTATTCAAGACCGACAACAGAAAAAGGAAAAAACGAGTGGCTATGGGAATGTAAATGTGATTGTGGTAATGTTTTTAGTGTAAGAGAATATAAGATATTAAATAGATACGGATGCCATTCATGCACAAATAAAAAAACATCAACAGAAACAGCGTTAAAAAAGAAAGATGGAATACCACATTATGGTCTTAAAAACAGACTTTATAAAGATTATAGGGTTGGAGCCGCTAAAAGAGGAATAAATTTTAAACTCACATTTGAAGAATTCGTAAAAATCATGGAATGTGATTGCGCTTATTGTGGGAAAGAACCAAGTTTACATCAAGGAGAATTGCAATATATGCAAAAAACAATATCACCTTGGCTTCATAATGGAATAGATAGAATAGATTCATCAAAGGATTATGAATTAGGTAATGTTGTTCCATGTTGTTCGAAATGTAATTATGCAAAACATGAAATGAGTAAAGAAGAATTTTATGAATGGGTTAAAAATGTTTATTCTTTTTTGTTTTTAGGTGAAAATACAACTAAAAAAGAAACAATTGATTATGGCGCAAAATGTAATGAATTTCCGCAATATAATGCTTATAGAAATAAAAATAATGAACAATTATAATTTCTGGCACAGTTTTTGTATATGATATATTGTAACTTTAAAACTATTAAAAATGAAGAAAATTTATTTGATTATTGTTATTATTTTTGTGGCAATGAACTGTTTTGGCCAAAATAGAAATTATAGAGATTTCATCGTTCAAGAAGGTAGCACATGGAGTTATAGTATCATTGAAAACTATGATACCGATTTTTATAAAGTAAATTTATCACACAATATAGGGAGTAGACTTTATTTTTCTGAACAAGATATTGAGGTTAATAAAATGATTTTCAATATTTGCGCTTATTCATTTTTTAGAATAGACCTTAAAGCTAATAGTTTAGTCCAATATAAATATTATAAAGCACCTCATAGTGGAACTATACATTATGGGTCTGATTTTTTTGAAATGGATGAAGTTATACATTTGCAAAATTATGTTATTAAAAACCAAGATACATTAGAAAAGGAATTTGGATTTTTAATTAAACGAATTTATATTGAAAATGAAGAAGTTTTTGAAGCATTTTCTCATACTATTTCAAATCATATTAAAATTGAAATTGTTGATGAAAATGTAAAAAAAGAAGCAAAGCCACAAAAATATAGAGTTGTTATTGCAGTAGAATATCCAAGTTGGGAAGAAGAAGCGGAAATGAGGCATAAACAAAATTTAGAAAAAATTGAACAAGAAAAACAAAGAAAGCAAGAAGAAAAGGCTTTAAGAATGCAAAGCTTAATTTTATAATTTGTTTTTTTAGCACAATTTTTGTATATTCATAACATGAAAAAGAATTTTAGTAATTTAATAGGTTATTATATGGGAAACGAAGTTAGAGTAAAAGATGGTGTTCCTTATCTTGTAGCACCAAGCGAATCTGAAAAAATCAACAGAAGAGTTTCCGAAATTAATTGGGAACTGAAACATGCAGGACAACTGCTACGCAATTACACTGAGATTCAAATTGAGTTAAGACGTAAGGCAAGAGAAGAGTTTGATACCCTTTCTTGGTACAAACAGGAAAAACTCAAAAAGGATATTAGGCGATACAGGGCGGTTCTTAACGGACTTAGGAACTATATGACTATCCTTAAAACGGAAAAGTCAATGCTTCAAAAGTCTTATCCTAAGAATATGAAGCCGAAAGAGCTTACGCCTGAGGAAAAGGCTATTAAGAAACAAAAACATGAAAATGGCCATAAGATTGCAAAGTTGAAGAGTGAGTTGTTCAAACTTGACAACGATTGCAGACGCTGCCATGGAAATTTTAACGATGATTGCCGTGACTGTTGGGCCCTTGACAAAAGAAGCGATTTGAAACAAGAAATTGAAAATCTAACTAAAAAGTAATAAAGATGAAAAAGAGATTTATTTTATCAAAAGACCACAACCCTAACTACCTTTGCACCATCTGTAAGATTGGTGAGACTTTCCCAATCGAAGGTGCTGACAAACTTGTTAAGACTGTTGTAAACGGTTACGACATTGTTATTGGTAAAGACCACAAGGAGGGTGATATTGTTATCTACTTCCCTGTTGAGACTGCAATCAATGAAATGTTCCTTTCCGCAAACAACTTGTTTGAGCGTTCAGAGTTTGAGAGAAACGCCAATGCTGATGCCGTAAAAGAGTATCTTATCGAATTGGAAAAGGCTGATGAGGAAAACGACACTCAAAAGGCTGAGGAACTTTCTGCAAAGATTAAGTCAATGTGTGGTTTCTTCGCTAAGAATGGCCGTGTTCGTATCATCAAACTTCGTGGCCAATATTCACAGGGTTTCATTGCAGGTGTTGATGCACTTGTAAACTTCGATGAAACCTTGAAGGATACTGATTGGGAATCTCTTGTCGGCACTCAGTTCGACTACATTGATGACAAGGAATTTTGTCATAAGTATATCCCACCTATCAGGGGCCATGGTCAGCAAAACCATCCTGGTGGTAATCAGTCAATTTGGAAGAAGAGAATGAAGAAAATCCGTAAGTTCAACAGACTTGTTGACGGACAGTTCGTCTTCCACTATGACACAAAGATGTTGGCTGAACATATCAACGAGTTTAAGCCTGATGACAGCGTATCTATTACCGTTAAGGTACATGGTACTTCTATCATCATGTCAAACATCCTTGTTAATAGGAAACTTACAACTTGGGAGAAAATCAAAAAGTTCTTCGGCTGTAAAGTTCCGTTGACTGAATACGGTAACGTTTACTCTTCAAGAGGTGTTATCAAGAACCAATACATCAACCAAGGTGTTACTCCTGGTTACTATGGCTGTGATATTTATGGCTGTGTAAACCGTGACTTCTCACCTTACATTGATAAGGGTATGACAGTCTATGGTGAAGTTGTTGGTTATCTTGAAAACTCAACTTCAATGATTCAAAAGCAGCATGACTATGGCTGTAAGACTGGCCAGTGGAAGTTCATGCCTTACAGAATCACTTCAACCGATGAAAACGGTAACAAGATGGAATGGGAAATCGTTGACGTTGACAATTGGACCCATAAACTTGTTAACGCACATCCTGAACTTGCTGACAAAGTATTGTTCTTGAATTTCGTTTACAATGGAAGATTCGGTGACATGTATCCCGACATTCCTGAAGATGAAAATTGGAACAAGAACGTTCTTGCAAGAATGAAGGCTGACAGAAAGCTCATTCTCATGGAGGAAGATGAACCTATGTGCAAGAATAAGGTTCCTCGTGAGGGTGTTGTTGTCAGAATTAACAATGACCAATTTTCACGTGCTTGGAAGTTGAAGTCTCTTAGACACTATGGAAAAGAGGCTGAAGCTCACGATAAGGGTGAAGTTGACATTGAAGAGATTGAATCTTCAGAAGATAATGGGCAGTAATCCTGCTCATTATCTTTATTTTTTATAAAAACTATTTATAAGAAAAAGACAATGCCATGAAAAAATTATTACTTATTTTAGTTTTGTTCGCAAGCATGTTATTCATTAGTTCTTGCGCAAGTGACACTGTTTTAGTGTATAGGGATTACCCTACCATGGTCTATTACCATCCATATTATTATTGGAATGGGTATCATTACGCCTATCATCATCCGCTTCCTCATCATCACACCTATAGGCCGCATCCTGCACCCCATTACCATGCAAATCCACCTAAGCCACATGGTAATAATCATACTCCATATATGCCGCCAAAGCCCACAAATGTACCAAAGGCTACTGTTAGACCTAACAATAGTGGAACAAGCGGCTCAATGAGTGGCGGAAGAAGACCGAACACAAATTCAGGACGAAGATAATAAAAAAAGGCTCTGAGTAATCAGGGCCTTTTTATTTATAATGGCTTATATTCAAAGTTCCTAACTTTGAACGGTATTTCCAAATTACTTTTAATTATCGCAGGGTCATCAATATTAATATCAAGTATGACATCCATTAAATAACCTTTTTTCGGGTTGTTCAAGTTTTGAGTAAGCATGTGTGCATACTTTTTACTAACTGTTTTTGTCACATTACCATTTGCTTTGAATGTTATCTTATCAGGCTCCCATACACATTCATACTTAATCCAATTTTCTATTGGGTCAAGAGGTTGGTCACACTTAGTAACATTCTTTGAACCAAGATGCTGATGCTTTATGTTTTTATCATTGTAATGAACATTGTAAGTTGTTCTCCATGACTTACATAACCATGGAAAATGATTGGTTAAACTATGTGCATAGTTATTATTTTCAGACCATGCTTCAAGTATATCAATCTCAGGTGGCCAGTTACCATCGCCACTAAGCCAAAATGCACAAGAAATGTTTAATCCTTTTGGACATTTTGCTTCAATTGAAAACGTACCATAATCAAATGGTGTTGTTGTTCTTATTAATGCTCTTTCAATTGTAGGGTTAAACACTCTACCATCCCAATGTTTAATCACTTTTGGGTTTTCTCTGTAACTCAATGACATTTCTCCGTCATCGTTGATTTGAATTACTTCAGGACTATCACTATACCATGCATGTGGGTAAGATGGATGTATGATTCTACCACCTTCCATTTCACATGACCAATCGTATCCGCACCAATTTATCATATTTTTATCATTTTTTTATAAATAGTTGGTTTTTTGGCATGTTTTTTGTATATTCGAGATAATGACATACAAAAATAAATTATTATGGAATTCAAAAAAGAAAACTATTTTACAAGACACGAAGACAATGTTATTAATACAATGTCCTTTGAAGAACTTCAAAACGCAGTGGATTATTTTGCACGTACATTAAAAATGAACAACATTTGTCCGTGTGAAGTACCTGTTTATTTTACCCATGAAGGTAAGAAATATGAATTCAGCAAGCATACAGCAATTGGGCTGGTTATGGGCCGTGGCTGTGAAGTGCATGTTGACTTTGATGACTATGACGAAATTAAATACGTTGCTCCCGATTCACGTCCTGAAAATGGTGAGTATTGGAATTCACGTGGAGTTGGTTATGACTTGTCAGGCTTTGTTGTTTCAAAGCTTGCAGGTGAACGACTCCGTAGAATGGTTCGTCTCGTTCTTGAAAAGGATGAAACAAAGAGTTGGCTTGATTTCCGTGAAAGTGAACCTAATTGGATTCAATTCAAATTCCAAAAAAAAGAGTTCGATTTGGAAAAACTTGATGAAATGGCCCGTGCTAACAACAACATTTTAACCATTGAAATTTTGAAACAATGCAAAGTGAAGGAAGAAGATTCACAAAAAGAATTGAACAATCAATAAGAATGTCAGACGGAAGTATTTGTGTTTCCACATGGTGCTTTATAATCAAACGTGAGGCAAACACAACCTATTGTCCAATATTTGAAGACGAAGAACGTAGATGGTGGAAAGACAGGAATATCTTTTATTTCCATTCAAAAGAAACAGCTAACGAAATAACAGAAGAATGTAAACAAACATTAAAAGAAATGGCTGAAAAAATAAAGTACAACGACAAGGAAGAAGATGAGGTTGGTGAAATGTTTGATGCTGCACAACTTGCAGGTTTAGCAATGGGAATGAAACCAATTCCTCAAGAAGATTACGACAGATTCTGGAAATGGATGGAAACTCCGTTGAAGGATGTTCCTGATGAAGAATTGCTATGGTGCTATAAGCAAAACAGGCAAAATTCGATTTGTTCAAAAGCCGTATGGAAAAGCGAAATTGATAGAAGAAACCTTAAAATAGAATAAAATGAAAGCATTACTTATTGTACTTTTAGTATTTATCCTTCTTATTACCTATGGACTTTATGTATATAGGTCAATCGAAATCCTTGACAGAGCTGGTTGCAACGGCTCGTTTATTGAGTGGTTCACTGTTTTTTGTCCTATTGTGCATATTATCATATGCTTCAAATACAGGGAAATTTTTGAATTCAAAACATTTTGGAGCTTTTTCAAAGGTATTGACAAACAGTTTAATACCATGAAAGAGAACCTTGACGAAACTAACGAAAAATACACACGTAATAATAGATGGCCATGATTATTGTAAAACTTTTAATTTTTATTTTGCTTTGGATTGTGGCCCACAAAGTTTGTGAGGGCTATCCTTATGAGTTCATGATGCCTATGTATGAGGAAAATGAGGATAGAAAGCCAAAACAATATGATTATTTCCACTTCTATTCCACAATTTACATGATTGTGTTTTTGATTATTATTCTAATTTGGTAAATGTCAAGAAAGAGTGATTTGTTTTTCGCTTGCGCACCTGACCAAAAGTACATATTTGAACATGATGAATACGAATGGGATGATATTGTCAACGCTTTCATAGCGGGAGGTCTGTACGCTGACGCTAATCCTCAGTACAAGTGGATTAAGCTGACCGAGAAAACTATAGAATCACTCAACGACTACACACGCTACCTTGTATATAAAGAGGATTACGATGAATATTACGTTCTTGATGGTACTGATGTGAAAAGGGACTACCAAGAACGTGGTTATACTTATGCAAAAGAAATAGATTATCCAAGTTTAATTTGAAAAAATAAAAAAGTTATTTGCTTTTTTAAATTTCGTGGATTATATTTTAGTAAAGTTTTAAATATGACTAAAAAAATTACTGTAAAGCACACTGAGTGCCCAAAACAAATGCCAGGCAAAAGAACGCCTAAAGTTAATCCTAAAAATCCTGATAAAAGAACTGAGTCTAAAAAATAATTGATTTATTTTTAATTTCTGGCACAGTTTTTGATACGGATAAAGTGTAACTTTAAAACTATTAAAAATGAAAAAATTATTAATCATCATTAGCGCTATCTTTATTTCAATCAATTGTTATTCTCAGTTTAGTAAGGGTTATAACAGGACTTTAAGCGGCTGTGGATATTCTTCAAGAGTTGAATGGGACTATGATTTTAAAACTTATGAATGTGCCGACAAGAACACAAACGATACAATAATTATGATTGATGGTGAGGAATATGAAATGTATGTTTATCCTTCAGCTCGTTCATATGACAATAAGAATTATTGGGGAAATAATCCATTATACATTCCAAAGTGGGTAAAGAAAATGATTTATAATGATATTGTTGATGGAAAAACATATACTGAATTTTTAATATCTCCAAACTATAGGAAGTATAACGGAAATTATTACAATGGATTACTACCGTTATATGGGTATAAAATAGTATTAAGAAGTGGTGCAAACAAAATAACCAAAACAATTATTGGTAAAGGTGGAGGGTATTGTAGTGCTAAACTTGGTGATTTTCATTTGTATTTTCAATTAGATTGTATTAGAGGAAATTATAAATTAGATTTTAATCCTGATGACAATTATGAATTTAATGCCGTTAAAGATTATTTAATTGAAAATCAAAATAGATTAGGAATTGAAATTAAAAGTTATTCATTTAGAGACTATGGTGATTGTTCTATTTACATATCATATTATATGGAAGATGAATGGTTAGACCAAGCAAATCAATTAGAAAATTTCTATAAAGAAAAACGAATTGAAAGTATAAATTGGTAATTGAATATGGAAGCAAAATGGTTATATAGGCTTGAGGCCGTTAGTCCTGACAATGGCCTTTGGTACAACAAGAACAACGAAATGGTTTGGGGTATCGGTAAGTTGCCGAACTGCAAGACCAAGGACCTACCTATGGATTATGACCCAAGGTATCACGAAGACGGAAAAAATTGGTATTCAAGCTGCACACGCAAGGAAGACTTGTCGCATTGGTACAGCCTACAGGATGCCAAAGACTTAATTGACAATGGCTTTGTGTTCACAAAATACCTTGCTGTTGACTATCGTGAGTATGAACTTGAGACTTGTTTCCTGAAGGAAACAGCACTTGAACGTGTTGAAATTCCGTTTGATGAATTAAAAAAGTTGTGGGAAGAATAAGTTTGGCATACTTTTTGATATGGACAAGAAAGAATTTGAAAACATCGAAAAATGGGTTAAGATGTTGGAAGATGCTGAGAAGAATGAACTGCTTAACGAACCGTGGTTTCATCTAATCAGAATTGGAATGTTTGACTATCCCGACTTAATCAAATACTAACATGACAGAGGAAGAAAAATACGAAATCAAGAAATTCATCTATCATCACAATAAGAAGTTCAAGCCTTATTATCAGATTAACGAAAAGGAAATCTTAACTGATGAGGAATGCGAGACAGCAAGGAAAGTATTGAGCTTTATAATGGATAATTTTAATGAAATGTATGGTTTTTTTAATTATTATTCATTTTTAAGGCCCCTTATTAGAAAACTGGCACGATTTTTGTTTTATTGCGGATGGATGCGACTTGATGAATGTATGTCTTATTTAAGAAGAGAATAATATGGAAAACAAAATTAGAATTGAACCTGAACTTAGAATTAAAGGAATGATTTGCCTACATGCTTTAGAAGATGGCGAAGAGGAATGGCTTGATGAAGACGAGTTCAATAGAGTGAAGCAATATGACGGAAAGACATATGTAGAATATTATACAGGATGGGAAGACTGTCTATACGAAGGCTTTTATGTAAAAGAGACACCTGAAGAAGTCCTCAACTTATTGAAAGAAGCAAGACGACAACTTCAGGAAGCATATGAAAAGTATAAAGTTGTTGAGAAAAATAATTGAACTATGGGATTAAAATACACCAAGCAAGACATTGATAAGATGGTCGAAGTCTTTTCGGCCATTAACGACAAAAAGAAAGCAAATGATGGCAAGGGCGTTCTTGATGAACTTGTTAAACTGATTGACTATCCTGTTCCTGTACTTAGGGAGTTCCTTAAATGTATGGAAGCTTTTTCCGACAAGGATGAAAACTACCTGAAGGAAAATTATATGGGTGTCATTGGCTATATTATCATTAGGCTTAACCTTGTTAACGAAAACGAAGAAATTTTGGACTTTTAAAGCATAAAGGAAATTATGAAGCAAATAATTCAATTTGAATCAAGGGATGGCGAAATTTTTTCAAACAAGAAAAAGTGCCAAGACTACGAAGATGTCTTAGACAAGACAGACGAAATTATGTCAACACTGAGAGATAACAGCGAGGTCAACAGTGGCATTGCTGTAAAGCAAGATGTTGATACCGTTAAAACAGCATTCAGGCGTTTTTTGCTTGAGGTTTGCTTGCCGGCTTTCAGTGATTGGGAGTGGGCACATAAAATCATCAAAGAAACTGCTGAAGGTACAAGACATAATAGCTGGGTTGCAAGACTGCTTTCAGACAACCCCGGCAATGGTAAAGTTTATTGGGAAACGTATTTCCGCTTTATGTGTATCAGCCCTGAAAGCGGAATCGAATACCAACAGCCTTATTATGTTGAACACGAAGACGAATTTAAAGGCGAAGTAATCTAATATGAAAATCTTTTATACATCAACTGTACACGGCATTGACGAAGACTTGGACCAAATTTGTCCATTTCGTCAAAGAAGCGAGAAAACAGGTAGCCTGATTTATCTTGGCTCTGTTGCTTGCAAGGAATGTAAGCATTGCTATGGATATGGACAAAATCCTAATCCTTTTTATAAGCCGATTATAATTCCATTCTATTCAAGGAATACGAAGGAATTTTACTATAGCCCTGATTCTGAATTACCTGAATGGGGATTGAAAGACTGCAAGTTTGTTTCAGAAGTTGACTATATAAAGTGTATGAAATGCTACAGTGAACACGGACAACAAATGAGAAAGAACCGATTCAAACTTTGGTATTGGAAGCATATCGGTGAAAAACTATCTGATGCAAAGTATTGGCTTATCCAAACATATTCTGATATTAAGATTAAAGTTAAATTAAAAATTCACGGTTGGTAAAAAAATAAAAATGAAAATGAATTCTACAGTTATTGGTTGTGTTATTATTGGCATTTTTGTCATTTTATTGATTTCCTCATTGGTTTATGACGTAATATCAAGAAAGAGAGACCTTAGGGCGTTTCAGCCTGGTTATATTGTTGAATACTATGATTCATATAGGCATGGAAAGTTTCGTCAAAGAGAACTTACTGCCTCATACGAAATCTTAGATGTTGATTGCATGTATGCCATGTATAAAAGCCTTAAAACAGGAAGAGAATTTGAAAAAAACCTTACTCTTGACCTGAAGTATTCTGACATGGTAATCAAGACCAAAGATGGCGAAATTATTAAAGAGTTTAACAAAGACAAATAAAACTATGATTTACAAAGGAGAAGAAATTAAGGATAAAGACTACGTTCTTGTTGAGGAAGAACCATTTATGGAATATTCAAGCAACTATGTCGAATTCGACTTGGAAGACTTGGAAGACTTGTGTGAGAAATACAAGGCAAAGGAAAAGGAATTGAAAGATTCAGGAGTTGATTTCAAGGATTTGAAGATTGAATTTTGGGCCCAAGATTACGAATACAATCCAAATGGCGCTGATTGGGATGATGAGGCAAAACTTTATTTTACCTATCAGCGATTAGAAACCGATAAGGAGAGTGAAGATAGAATCTTGCGTAAAATGGAATGGATTGACCTTAAACAAGAAGAAGAAAAAAGGTCACAACTTGCAGAAGAAGCAGTACAGCAATACGAAATTGCAAAGGCTAAGAAATTGCTTGAAAACAATGGATATTCTGTTAAGATAAATCCGAATAGCGGGTCAATGGACTTTGACAATAAATAACATTATACCTTTTTATTTTTAACATTAAGCCAACTATTTATTGAAAAATCAAATAGATGGCTTTTTTATTTTGTGAAAATATAGAGGAAATGGCTTATCCTGCATCATTTAACATGGAAGCATTCAAGGCAATTCCATCATATGCAGGTAAGATTAAATATTGTAAGGAAAAACTTGGCCAACAACTTGGTAGTGGTACTTCAAGAATGGTTTTCCCGATAGACGATGAAAAGGTTTTGAAACTTGCAAAGAATCCAAAAGGTATAGCTCAAAATGAGGCTGAATGTGATTGGTGGCTTCAGAAGATTGGCCTTTTTGCTAAAATTTATGATTATGATGAAGATTATAAATGGATTGAAATGCAGGTTGCAAGAAAAGCAAGGCCAACAGATTTCATGAGATATTACGGGTATCCATTCAAAGTTGTATGTGCATATATTGATTATGTACATAGTTTGTATTCAAGAGGCTATCCATGGAGAGATAAACAATACGATGATATATTTGAACGTGTTGCTGACAGCGATGAATATTATGATTCAATATTTTACATGCTTTATGAGTACATGGCAAACACTCAATTGAATGCAATTGGTGACTTGAAGAGAATATCATCTTGGGGTATTGTAAGTGAGAATGGAGAAGAAAGACTTGTTCTTATTGACTATGGCCTAAATGATGATGTCGCACAAGAATTTTATGGAATGAAATTGAGAGAATCTGAAATTGTTGAAATGGTTAAAAAGGCAATCAAGAAAATATTAAAAGAAGAATATGATGATTGGTATGACAGCCCAATAGGTAAAGCATATGAAAATATATGGGATGGCGAAGTATTGGAGGAATTTTTAGATGACAAAAGGCATGGAATAAAGACAAAACAATGGGATTTAATTCCTGCTGAACAATACCAAAATCTATTGAACAGATATATGCAATATGGCGAAAATGCAAGAATACCTGAAAGGATTGTTGATGAATGGATTCAATTAATTGCCAATAATCTTGTTACTTTAGAGTACATGACAGCATTCGCCGGCCATGCATCATATTTTCCTGAAGAAGCATTTGAAGATGTTTTTGGTGAACAATTCAAAGGAAAAATTGATTATGATAATGTTTCAGTATTCTTGGAAAATATAGGATATTATGATTGGGCCCAATTGCCTGACGGTAGTGATGCAATCAGTGACTATGGAATCAAGCCAATAGCAGATATATTATCAGAATTAAGTCCCGCTTCAACTCCTGAAGATAAATTGATTATAATTAATAGGTGTCTTGATGTAATACATTGCCGAGGCGATTTGGCTTCAACATTCATACAAGGTGGCCGTTCCACTTGTTCACGAATTTCAGGACAATACAGATAAACTAAATGCACTCAGAAATGGGTGCATTTTTTTTGTTGTTTTTCTTCCATAAAAAATGTATATTATAATAAAAAACGTTATGAATAGTTTCATTGATGAATGCTTTGAAGGATATGTTATTTCAAAGATTGAAGAAATTCATGCACAGAAAAGCGGTAAAATTGACCCAGATTACGTTTTATATGTTGAGTTGATTAACAACATAACTTCAGATGTAAAAAGCATTCTAAACAAGTTTTACAAGGAAAAACGGTATATTATCGGAAAGACGTTAAACGACAAATACATAAAAGACAAAAATTGGGAAAAATGAGATATAGAGATTTAATAAGAACATTTGAAATTATCGCCAAATATGATGGTGGTCTTGATAATGAATGCCTTAATATGTGGGCAGAACATGATGAACATGGCATTGCGTTTGATTCTGATTGGGATGTGTCGGCAGATGATATTAGAGAATTAGCTGCTATGGGATGGAGTCTTGGCTGTGATGCTGAGTTTAATGAAGAAGATTTTGAGAAATGGGAAAACTACAAAGAATTGACTGATGAAGAAATAAAGGAATTATTTAGTGAGTACAATGGAATCTTCACATTCGAATGATAAAATAAAAGAGCCAATTGAATTATTTGGATATGAGTGTGGAAGCGGATGGTTTCCATATATTCAAAAAGCACAAAATTTATTAGACAACTATAATGCTGAGCATCCGGATGAAGAGCCTCTTGAATTTGTTCAAGTTAAGGAAAAATTCGGTATGCTTACAATTTATTTGAATCGTTACCCTGAAAATATCCATGAAAAGATATGGGATATTGAAAAAGAAGCAGATGATGTTTGTGAACTTTGTGGAGCAAAAGGCGCTACAAGGAAATCAACTCACGGTTGGATTATGACACTTTGTGACAAATGCCGTGAAGAGGAAATAAACAGGTATAATGAGAGGATGGGGAGAATATTAAATGCAAAATAAGATATGTGTTTATGCCATTTGTAAGAATGAATCTCAATTTGTTGACAGATGGTGCAAGAGTATGAAAGAAGCCGACTGTGTTGTTGTTCTTGACACTGGTTCATCAGATGATACAGTTGAAAGGCTTAGAGTTCAAGGCGTTACTGTTGTAAGTAAAGAAATAAAGCCATGGAGGTTTGACGTTGCTCGTAATGAGGCACTTAAATTAGTACCTGAAGATTGTAACATTTTGGTTTCAACCGATTTAGATGAATATTTTGAACCAGGTTGGGCTGCTCCACTTAGAGAACAATGGATTGATGGTCAGCATAAAAGAGCTGTATATACATATTATCTATCAGACAGTAATGGAATGCCAAGCAAAAAGATATTGTACAATAAAATACATTCAAAAGGATGGTATTGGAAATATCCTGTGCATGAATTATTGTTAAAGGAATCTGACAATACTGAGAATTTAGCCAACAATGAAGAATTGTTCATTGAAAATTCTGTTATATTGTATCATTATCCTGATATGAGTAAGAGTAGGGGTAATTATATTGATTTATTGGAACTTAGAGCAAAAGAAAACCCAGAAGATTACTTTGGCCTTTATTACTTAGCTAAAGAATATGAAGTTGTTAATTTAGACAAAGCATTTGAAGTTTCAATGCGTGGTATTCAAGTTGCTGATAACGATTTCTATAAATTTATTTTTATGGTAAATCTTGGAACCATATGTGAAAAGAAGTTTGATTATGGAAACGCATTGAATTGTTATATTAATGCACTTCAATTAAATGGTGAATATAGGTTTGTATATCTATTTGCAGCACGATTGCTTTTCAATATTGTAAAAGACTATGAAAAAGCTTATCAATTATTATATAATGGATTAAAGTATAGTTATCGCCACGACTATTGGTTTGATAGAAACGATGGATGGGATAGCGACTATTATGATTTGATGTCATTATCTGCTTATAATAGTGGGAGAAAAGCAGAAAGTTTAATTTTTGCATTGGTTGCAAGCAGTAAAGACGAATCAGACGAAAGATTAAAAGGAAATATAAATTCAATATTAAATGCAATAACAGATAAAGAAATTACTGATTATGAAGAATAAGATATGTGTTTATGCAATTTGCAAAAACGAGGCTCACTTTGTTGATAGGTGGGCAAAGAGTATGTTAGAGGCCGACAGCGTTGTTGTTCTTGATACAGGCTCAACTGATGATACAGTTGAAAAACTTAAAAGCCATGGAATTACTGTTGAGCAAAAGATTATCAGTCCATGGAGGTTTGATGTTGCACGTAATGAATCAATGAAATTAATTCCTGATGACTGTAACATCTTGGTATGCACTGATTTAGATGAAGTATTGGACCCAGGTTGGGCTAATGTTCTTAGGGAAAGATGGATTGACGGAGTACATAAGAGTTGTTGGTACAAATACGTTTGGAGCCATTTACCTGATGGAAGCAACGGAAGAATCTTTTGGTACAATAAAATCCATGTGAGAGGTTATGAATGGAAATATCCTGTCCACGAATTGCTTGATGTGATTCCTGGTTATGAGAAATCACTTGAGGGCCTTAAAGATTTATGGATTGATGAAGACGGTTTCAAATTGCATCACTATGCAGTGCCTAAAGAGAGTAGAAATAGTTATTTGCCACTCTTGGAAATGAGAGTACAAGAATACCCTGATGATTTGTCAGGTTGGCACTATCTAACACATCAATATTTTTATGAAGGAAAATATCAAAACTGTATTGATTTTGGTAAGAAGATGTTAGAGAAATTTGACAGTTCGCTTGATGGTTTGGATAAGTCAAATATTAATTTATTTATCGGTTATTCATATAGGGAGCTTGGACAATACGATGAAGCATTAGCATCATTCTATAAAGGAATTGAGTTGGACAAGACTTATATTGAGAATTATCTTGAAGTGGCTGACATTTATCTTGAACACAGCGACAAGAAAGATAGATTTGACCTTGCATATGGCATATTAAAGAAATGCTTCAAGAACATGTATAGACACTACTCATGGCTTGAGAAAGATGATTCATTTGCTTCAAGGCCGTTTGACCAACTTTCACTTGCTTCTTATTATGCAGGTAAAAAGAAAGAATCATTGCTTTATGCCTTTATCGCAAGAGAAAGAAACAAATCCGATGAAAGACTCAAGAACAACGTTGATGTTATTTTAGCAAACATTGAAGACAAAGATTTAGTGAAATGAAAATCCATATATACGATAATAAATTAAAAAAGGAAACATATTGTTTTGATGTTGTTTGCCCACAACCAGTTGATTTTCTGTTTGTAAAAGACAGGGAAACAAAGCAAAGGTACTTAATGGAGCGCACACGTGGAGAAGACCCGTTTGAGGGCCATCACTTCTTGCACCCATGCGAATATTCTCAATACGATGATGTTGAATTGCAAATAGAAAATTAGAATTATGAAAGTTTCTGAACTTAAAATTATACTAAATGCCATTGAACTTCCTGATGATAATATTCCAATAAAGGTTAAACTTGAATTTGATGATGGGAATTATACAGTAAGGAACATTGTTTCATTTAGAGAATATAGTGATTGCTTAATTTTAAATGCTGAAAAGGATTGATTATGGGACAATTTAATAACAAAGTTTATAAAGTAATAGAAGAAAGAATGTCACCAAGTGGCCGTGTTGAATATTTTACATTGCCACTATATAAGACAATTACAGAAGATGAAATAAAAGGCAAAACATTATTTAAGCCTAAGGAAACAATGGCTGAATGGATGTTTAATAAATGGGGTATAACTTGCACTACAGTAAGAACTGATGCTGACCAATATGTCCATGCTTTCATTAGTTATGACAAAGCTCTTGAATATATGCAGGAGCATTTTAAGGGGTATCTATATACACGTCCTGTAATATACGAGTGTGAAGTTTTAACGGCAAAATTTCCACCTGAAGAAGACGGTAAACTAAAATGTAAAGAAATAAGATTCATAAGGCCCATATCACAAATGGTTAATTTCAAGGTTAATGAATATATAGCCATGCAAAAGCCTGAGAAGAAAAAGTCATATGGAATACAATATGATGAAAGCGAAATAAACGGAGATACTGATTATAATGAGTAATAAAATATTATGAATGTACGAGATAAAAGTTGAAAACAAAAACATAATAATAACAGACCCATGTTATTTGGACAATGTTATGAACAAAAAAGATAAAACCAAAGAACTTGATGAATATTGGCATGAGTTTCTTGGGAACATGGATAGCGATGACTATAGCCCAAGATTACAAAGATTTGGATTTACTGATAATATATGCTGTGGAACCGGCTATGGAGATTGGTCTTGCACGACTTTCAGGGTTGGTTTTGACCCAACTGAAATAAAGGAAATGGAAGACTTGGAAAAAATTGATGAAGACCAATTGATTAACATTGGAAGTTTTTGCGCTGATGCAGGTATGGTTTGTGTTGTTGATGCAGAAGAACTTAAAAAGTTCAATCCAAATTTCTTTGAATGGGCATTTTCACATAGACATTGTGTTACAGCAATTTATGATTTTACTGGTAGGATTGGCGTTACTGAAATTGACCCACATAGTAAGGATTTTCCATACTTTAGGGTTAGGGTTATTTATGGCGTTGCCGATAAGGAAAAGAATCCAAATGGATATAACTTTTTAGCATATCAAACAGGACTTTAATTATGAAATTTTTAGTACAGAAAATAGATAATAAACTTACTTTGGATTTTTGTCACGAATTAGTTGTGTCAAGAATCTATGCACAATGGCGTGGCGATGATTTCAAAATCAAGTATGTAAACAACTTATGTATTCCAAAGGATATTAAGAGGCCACAACAATATATACCAGTCGGCACTGTTGAGTTTGTGACTGATTACATAAAGACTTATTTTCCCGAAAAGAAAGAATGTTTGATGCCATTGAATGTTCCAGACTGCTTGAGAAGTTATGCGGGTAGATATGTGTTCAATATAATTGACCCTTCAGATAGCGTTGATGAATACAATTATATAAAAGACACAATTAAAGATGGTGACAAAATTTTCAGGAAGTCATTGTATAAGATAAAAGACGAATCAAATGGATTTACAACATTTAATTCTAATGATATAAGCAATATAGTCGGTTATCAAATATCAACTGAAGCACCTGAAATATTATCCGAATGGCGTGTGTTTGTTTATCATAACAAAGTACAACAAGTATGCTATTATGATGGGGACCCGCTTGTGTTTCCTGATGCATATAGAATAAGACATATGGTCCATGAATACAGTAATAATGAAGCCCCAATAGCATACACACTTGATGTATATGTAACTGCTTCAAGTACTTATGTAATGGAATGCCATAGATTTTTCTCATGTGGATTATATGGATTTTCTGATAATAGAGTGTTGCCATATATGTTTTCTCAAGAATGGCACGAAATGATGAACTTAGATTAAAAATTCAATAAATTATGAGTAAAAAATTTGGAAAAAACAGGTCAGTAGATTGGAGATATTATCATGTACCTTTGAAATATTTGACAAAATTCAAAGGTGGTGCTAATTGTGATAGGGCCACGAAGTATAGAGAGGAAACCTATGAAGAATGGCGTGAAAGTATGCTTGATTGGTATTCAAAGAACAAGTGGTATGAAACTCAGGAAGAATTAGAAAACGCTGTGTCAGAGAAGACATTCGAGGGCGTGAAAAAACTTCAAAAGGAATGGGGACATGAACCTAAAATGATACTTGTTGATGAGGGCAGGGACAAGAGCCTTTGCATTATAGACTTCTATGGAAAGAAAAAGGCTTTGGTTGCCTTTAGGAACAACAAAACCTGCAAGATAGGTATGCCAAGGATTTGCCCTATAATAGTCAAAAAGGATAAATGGTACATCAGATACAAGGATAAAGACATAATTTTCTCAGACGATAGTGGATGGGTTTGGTAAAAAGTTGGTTTAGTCCAACTTTTTTTGTATATTCAAGGTAAATTACTAAAACTTTATCAATATGAAGAAAATTTTATTCTTATTTATCGTGGCTATAAGTGTCACATTTACAGGATGTAAGTCAAACGAAGAAAAGTTTGACTGTTATAATTATTTTGCTAAAAACCCTTCTTGCATTCAGAAAATTGTGGATGCAGAAAATAACAAAGCTCCGTTGGCTGTTCAAGAGTACAACAAAATCAAGAACAATGTTGTTAAGATTGAGTTTCAAAAACTTACTATTACTCATGGAACAGACTATGCTTGCAAGGGGTATTTTACAACAGCTTGGACAATTAAGAGCGAATATTTTGGAGAGGAACCATTTGAGTATTTGATTCCTTGTGAAGATATTCGATATAATCCAAAGAACGAGTATATAATTTGGAGAATTATTTGGCCCGATGAACATCCATTTTTAGACAAATGAACTTTATAACTGATAAAAACGGTAAAATTTTAAGAGTTGGCGATATGGTTCACGATGATTGGGGCTATGACCTGATTGTTCAGCGTGAAGAAGATGGCGATGGATACAATGGGAAACTTGTTTGTGACAAAAATGATTCTTGTGCCAATATACCATATTGTCTTGTAAGTGAAGAAATTACATTCGTTAAACATACAAATTTAAATTAAAATGAAAAGATTATTTTTGCTATTGATTATGGCACTCACACTTTTGACAAGCTGTGACATTGCCCAAACTAGAGGTAATTTAAAAAATTACATTCTCAAAAAAGAATCCTCACAAATGCCAGTGAGGGTTCAGAACTATTCAATTAACAACGAAAACATTGTTGACATTAAGATTGACAGTGTTAGTTTATCATTCCTCAATGACCAAAGCATTACTCCATTGAGTGGGTACATTGCTACTACATGGAAATTCAAAAAGGAATATCTTGCTGATTATACACAATATCCAATGTTCAGCGATGACGAAGACAATTCTGATTATGAATTTGAATATAAGAAATATCTTGTTCCTTTAGTCAATTTTAGTGACCCTGATGCTACAGGAAATTATATTGAATATTTTGCTGAGTGGCCGTTAGATACTCCATTTAAAAAGTAATAATATGTATAGAGAAATAGAATTCAGAGGAAAACGCATTGATGAATATGCTCCTGGTACTATGGTATATGGTAGTCTTTATCAAAACAAAGACGGAAGATGCTTTATTCGTGTTGAAACAAATGACAAATTGGACATGTTTGAAGTTGACCCAAGTAGCGTTGGCCAATATACAGGAAAGAAAGATAGGGATGGCAACAAAATCTTTGAAAACGATTTAGTTAAATTGGTGACAAAAGATTTTTTCCGTATCTTTAAAGTCGTATATGGAGAAACTGAAAGAGCCGTTGACCCACTTGATGGGTTTGAAGATAATGGAGAAACCACCGTTGTCGAAATTAATGGATGGATGTATGAACTTGTTTATGCAAGCGACTTTGATTGCTCAGGAGAAAACATAGTTCTTTTACCAATGATTGATGAATACGGACTTACCGACACTTGTAAAATGAGCGTTATTAACACAGATTACGATGGAAAATAAAATCAAATTTTGCAGCTATTGCCCTTATTGCCAAATTGGGCCCATTTATTACTGTCCTGAATGTGATGATGAAGAACAGGACTTGTACTGTGAAAAACTTAAAAAGACAGTATTTGAGGGACTTTGTTGGAACGAAATAGCTGGTAGGCACAAACGTTCTGATGGCGTAATTGATGGTATGGATAAAATACCTTCAGATTGCCCAATGCATTTTTCTGAAGAAACCGTGAAGCAAACTGCTGAATCTGAGAAAATAGAAAACGGCATGCTATTTAACCCAAGCAATGGCAAGGAAAAAGATGACTTAATGGTAATGGAGATTGAAGACATGGTTGATATGCTCCTAAAGTCAGAAAGCGGCGTATATGTAGTATTTGATGGAACCGGTAAAGTTAGGTATGAAGGTGATATTCAACACTGTTTTGCATACTATACCATGTATTCAAAATGGATGGGGTTTCCACCTGTAATTTATTCCATTGAGGAATACAAAAGAATGATTGCTGAAATAAACGAAGCACATAGAAAGCATGGCCTTGATGAAATTTGAGGCCATTTGCTTTTTTTATGTAAATTTTGTATATTAAAGGTATGGAAAATACTAACGAAATTAAGTTTACAGATTTATGCCAAAATAACATAGATTGTAAAAAATGTAAATACAATAACGCTCAATGCTTTGGTGTTGGGTGTCCTGATTTTGAACCATTTATAACCGATTTATCTAAAGAAATATGATTGCAAGAGTTATATACGAGGGACAATTAAGTGATAATTTAGAAGACTGCTTTGCTGAACTTATAAAAAAAGCACGAATTGCAGAGACATACTTTTATCTTAGGTGGAATGGCGTTACTATTTTTATTTCAGATAGTGATACTGTTGACTCATTATTGCAGAAGTATGAAGATGGTCTAAAGGCCCAAGAACTTTTAAGTAAATTCAAAAGAGAAAACAACTAATTTAAAATAAATTAATATGATTGACTTTAAAACCAACGAAATTTACGAGTTTATCGCTGTTGAAAAACGGTATGAGGAACTTGGAACAAAGATTGAAAACGCTTGCCAAAAGTTCTGTGAAAAGAACATTCAAGGGAAATATCTTGGATGGGGGTTCAATGAACGTCAAACTTTAATTGAAATCACATATTCCTATGTGAAGCATGGCGAGGAAGTGGTTGATTATGAATCAGTTTCTTTTGATGAAATTGTAAACCTTATTAAAGAAGAATCAACACAAATTAAGTAATATGAGCGATTTGGATTTATATAGGCTTATTTTGAGACATTGTAACGAATACCATGAGGATGGGATTTTCTTTATTGCTCCATGGGATTTGAAAGACTTTGTTCAGGACCTTGGGATTAAAGACAGCGAGAACGGAGTACCTGCCACAATTACAACTGATGGCTTTCTTGCTATTGATACTCATGAGTTTGAATCTTGGTTTGAAGAGGATATTGAAGAAATAATAAAAAGATTAAACGAAGACATAAATGTCCACCTTCCAAGAAAATATTGATATAAGATGCTATTCAACTTGGAAAAAGAACAACAACCCTGAAATCTATTGCGTTCAAGATGGTGTAAAAGGTTGGGCCGTGCAAACTGTTGGTCCAACCATTGAGCATTATGGATGGAAGCAATGCGTTTTTGATTATGACTACGGCCTTTGTCAAGAAATAAAGCCAAAGCGAAAAGCGTTGGAACTTCTTGAATCAATTTGGGGTAAAGAATGGATGAAAGACAAGAAATTTGTCTATTATCTTTACATTGGAACAAACGGTTATATGGACTGTTTGTATGTTTGGTACAAAGATAAGAATGAGCCAGATTTGGATTTAGAATATTGGAATAAAAAATATGAATAACTTATTAACAGATTATTTTTTCTTGAAATCGTTCTATTGCATGGGCAAAGAACATGAAGTTTGCTATGATTGTGCTTACTGCCGTGCAAGAGACAAGAATAATGTAAAAGAGTATTTTACTCCACCGTCAGAGATAAATCCATTGTTTACTAAAATACCGGTTGTAATCAATGTGTTCTACGGCGACCCGCTTTTGTATCTTTTAGATACTATAAAGTGCCTTTCAATACTTAAAGAGGCACATCACCAAGGCCCTGTAATTATAATTACAAAAGGTGATATGTCAGAGAAAAAAGTGATAGAGACTTTTGATAAAGATTGGGGCCTTAAAATCTACTTCGGATTATCAGTATTCGGAAACGATGAATTTGACAGTGTTGGTACACTTGACAGGCTTAGAAGTAATTTGAAGGTTTGCCAAGAATTATCAAAGAAATACACATACTCGTATGGTATTGAGTATAGGCCAATTATCAATGGTATCAATGATTCAGATGAAGTAATGAAGCAAATATTCATGCTTGCTGCATATCATTATACAGGTATTGCATACTCAGGTCTTCAAGTTGAGCCTGAACTTGCTGCATACATCAAAGAGAAAAATTTGCCGTTTACTCCATATGAAGGATATGAGTTTGGTATGAAAAAGAATATCAGTAATGAAGTTATTGATAAATTGAAATACTATTCAAAAATGTATAGAATTCCAATTTTCAAAAAGACAAGCTGTTCAATATCATATTTTCTTAATATTGGAAGAGATTATAATTCACATTATTACAGGCCAAATGAAATGGGTTGTGCCGATTGTCCTAATAAGGTTAATTGTTTAGGATTAAAAGAAGAATTCAATGACGTAATCGGATGTTGGGATTGGGAGGAAGAATCAAAGAAGTTTCCATTTGACCTTAAAATGGTGTATAAGCAAAACCATGAATGTAGGCTTCACAGGGAAGGCTTATGTAAATTCCCATCTGACGATTGTATGAACATTAGCGGAAATTTGCTCACAACAGATAGGAAACTAACAACAAGTGATGTAAGAGTTATCAAGTGGCTTACAGGCTTTACAGTTGATGCTGATTTTGAAGAAAGCCCTTATATAAGTGAAGATTGGTTGGTAAACAATAATTCAAATAAAGAAGAAAACAATGGTTGACAGAAGTAGAAGACAAGTAGAAGATATTCTATACTCAAAGATGCTATCCTGCTATCCATTTGAGGAATATGCGGCAAAGGAATACATAAATTATCTTAAAGGACACCCAGAAGAAAGCCCTGATACTGTTCATATGCGTATTGACTCTTATGAAAGGGAAGAAGACCATTATGGAAATGGTGGCGGATATGACAGATATGTAAGGATTTATAAAACAAGAGAAGAAACTGATGCAGAATATAATAAGCGTGTCAGCGAAGAGGAAAAAAAGGAAATAGATATATATTTTCGCACAATTGAATTTGAAACTAACGAGGTTTTACGAAGATTAAACCTTAGTAATTGTGACAAAGACAAGGCAAGATGGCTTACTTGGGATATGATGGAAAAGGCCAATAAAAAAATAAACGAAAAAAGAAATGAATACATTTAATTAGTTTGGCACGGTTTTTGTTAGTGATACAAATGAGCAAAAATAAAATTAAATGAGTAATTTAAACTTAATTCAACAAGCTATGGGTTTAATTCACATAATTCCTGTTGTATGCAGTCACGGTGAACTTGATGACAAAAAAGTAGATAAACTATTTGCCTACTTTATTTGGTTTGTACTTATGCTGTGTGGTGTTGTCTTTGGATATGTACTTCAAAGTGTTGCTTGGGGAATTGGTGCTACTGCATTTTTTATTATAATTGGAATTTGTATCATATTATGGAAAAAAGATACTGAAAAAGAACGTTTAACTAAAAAAGAAAAAGAAAATGAATTGGATTAATTTTTTCAAGATGTGTTTCTTCTTCGACCCTATTTGCAAGTGGGCCGTTGCTAACGCTGAACTGATTACTGAGTACATTAACCCTATTATTGCGATGCTATAATGGAAGCAAAAGAGATTTTAGAAAAACTCAAAGAGGGTGCTAACTTTGAATTGAAGTATGATGAAGATGGCCGATTGGATGGCTATGGCGCTATAAACCGTTTTGAATGCTGTAAGGTTGGTGGCGGAATGACCCAATCTTGGTATGAAAATGTTCATTATCCTTCAAGAAAGAAAATACTTGAATCACTTCCTTGGAATGTGGTGGAAAACCCACGTAATCCAAAAGAAGGTGAATATCCTACAGAAGCCGGCGAATACATTGTAATGCTTGATTGCGATGAACACGCTGTATGGCATAACATATTTCATGATGGGCGTTGGGTAATATACAACAGGACCCATGTAAAATGGTGGATGCCAATTACTGACGAAATGAAAGAAATTATAAGTAAAAAATAAATAATATTATTATGGTAGAACCGATTAGACCTGAAGAAATTAAAGTGCAAAAGGTTGAATTCCCTGATTTTGTCATTGAAGCCTTCAATGAACTTATTCAAGAAAAATGGAATGAAGCCAAGAAATCTGCTGTTGTAAAGCAAGAAGAAATCGTTATCAGAATTTTGGAAAAATCAGTTAGCGACAAGAACAACGCAGAAGTTATCGAAAGAAACGAAATCTTCAAGAACCACTGGCTTGATGTGGAAGACACATACAGGGCTTATGGATGGGACGTTAAGTACTTCAAGAAGCCTTATTTCGAAACAAAGAAAGATAGTTATTTTGTGTTTACGAAAAATGAAGAAACAGATTAGAAAAACAGGCGAAATCATTGAAGTCATCACTTACAGTGGGGGTAGCACTCAAAGAACAGAAAATGACTATGTAAGTTATATCAATGAGCGTGGAGAAGAAAGGTCTGCAAAACTCAATTACTTTTGGGATTTGGCTGACGTTGATGATGGCAAAGTATCTTATTGGGAAGACTTTAGAAATAAAGCAGCCCTGAAGATATTTTGTAAGAGATTAAGTAGTTGCTATAATGATGAAGACATCATTGATTCAATGAGTTTGTCTATTCATTATGCCAATCACTTAACATCAATGCTTATGGACAATAAGTTCAAAAAAGAATAATAGACATGAAAAAGTGGAGATTGACAAAGGTGTTTAGAATTGATGAACACCTTGTGGTTGCCGACTCTATAGAAAAGGCAATCAAATTATATAAAGCCTATATGGATGATGAATATATCACCATTAAACATGTTGAAACCGTTTTTGGTGATTACTCATGTATTCAAGATGGCGCAATAATAGAGAGAAAAGAAGATGAATATTGATTTCAAACGTATTTTTACAAATATGCCCATTGGGACTAAGTTATATAGCCCAATATGTGGAGAATGTATTCTTGAGCGCATAAATACTGAAGGTGATGTTATCACAAGTTTTACCGATGAAAAAGGTGAGAAAAGACACATGACTTTCAACGGTAATTTTGGACTTGTAAAAGATTGTAACCATGGAAAGGTTATGATTTATCCTGATGACGAAATGAGATGGGATTATTGGCAAACAAAGTTGTTCAAGAAAGGCGATTATGTTTCAAATTCAAAGGGTTTTATTGCTATTTTCATAAACAAAACCGAATGTTATTCATTCAAAGGTGAAAAAAAGGCTTTTTTTGACCTAACAACTTTTCACTATGCCGATAAAAAGGAAAGGGAATTGCTTGATAATTCTTTGAGAGAAGAAGGATTTGTTTGGGATGGCAATAATATGGCCGTTATTGTTGATACACCTAATTTTAAGATTGGCGAGATAATCAAAGTTAAGAATACTGGTTATTTTAATTCTGGAAATCCTATTAAAATTGTTGACATTAAGAAAACAAAGTATGTTTTTGAAGACGGAACAACAATGCCAATAGTCAAACAAGGTGAATATGTACATGTAGGATATGCACCAATTTTTAAGAAAGGACAACTTATCAGGCATAAGACAAATAAAGAACATTTTGTAGTTGATGATGTTACTGAACGCTACTATGTCCTTAAAGGATTAAAAAGACAAAATCTTCTTCTTGACTTTCAAAACGAATGGGAAGTAGTTCTTGCTGAGCATCCTGATTATTGTTCATATGGCAATTGTAAGTTATTGTATGAAAATGGATTTGAATTTGGACCTCCATTTGCTGCTTGTGACTTGTATGATATATATGGATTCTACTCAGGTGATAGCCATCAAGTAGTGTTTGATGATTATGTTGTTGATGAAAAAGATGTTCTTAGAATACCTCAAGATTCAGCAATTAAATGGATTCGTGACATATACGGAGTTGAAATCGGTACAACTCCTATGGTTGACTCTGAAACAAATAAGACTGTTTATATTCCGTATGCAAGAACACGTGATAATGATGGTTTGACATTTGTAAACAGAATGGGATACCAAGAGGTTAAAGAAGTTGAAAGCCCAAGTGGTGCTATTGATTGCGCAATAAGATTTGTTTTAACAAAACTATACAAATGAGATACGACCAACAAGAAAGAGACTTTTCTAAGCCATACAAAACCTTTAATGATTTGTCTGAGGGAGATAAAATCTTTATGTACGACATAGAAGAGAACGAAGTCTACGATTGTAAAGTGTCTAAAATAGAAAAAGAAGATGCTTCAAGCTATTTTGACGTTAATCGTAAAGAAGTTAAATTGGTGGTTGATAAACTTGGTGTTTGTTCATACGGATTTACTGTGTATGATGGAAACACCTTTATATCAATGTACCATAACGGCGAATGTTTTGCAATCACTGACAAACGAATTGCAGAACAAATATCATATATAATATTGCATAGAAATCAATACCAATGGTCCACGATTATGAAAGTATTCGGCGGACCTCTTGATGGATATGCCAAACAACCAGTAATTTTAGGATAATATGGGCGGATTTATTGCTAAACAACCAAACGGATTGTATTGTAGATTCTCAACTGTTGTTGATACAATTACCAACATGAATATGACTGAAGAAGACTACATTAATTATTGCGTTGAACGTGCTAAAGAAGAAGCAGTTAGAGAGGCAAAAGATGTACTTAAACATTGGATTCATCCTTTTGAAGAAGTGAAAAATTCATTTCACCCAGGAAATAACACAATTGAAGAATTTAACGAAATGCTTCATGAAATGGGTGATGAAGAAGGTCTTAGCGAAGAACGTATTAAAGAACTTGAAGAACTTTTAAAAGAATAATAAAATGGGACTTTACAAAAAATGGAAAGAGCATAACGCTTTCAATGCTGAAAACTGTAGAAGAAAGCAAAACAAAATGGTAAACGACAGATATGAAAAGAAAATCGAAGACATTCGAGCAAGAATTGATTATGTCGTAAATAACTGTTCTGATGAACATGCAGTAATCTATTGCGTTAAAAACAATGAAAGAGACATGTATGAAAACATACAGAATTACTTCTACAACCTTGGATTTACTGCTGTTATAGAGGAAATCAAGGGACTTAATAACGAATATCTAATAGTTAGTTGGTGATGGTTGTAATATTTTTGTTCTTATATTTCATTAATTTGGTATTGGATTTTTCATTCCAAACACCATTTATGTCAGAATACAAATCAAAGAGCGATTATGTTCTTTTCGTTCATTGTGCAATTTGGGGCCTTGGTATATGGTTTGCACTTATGCCATTTGGCTTGTTTGCATGGTGGAAACTTGCAATGCTTGTTGGTGGACACTTTATTATTGACAGGTGGAAATGCCTTGGCCACTATAAATTATGGCCAATGAAGAAGGTATCGCTACCATTTGGCGATGGCTACAAAAAAGAACCTGTTATTTCAGACTTTGGTTCTCTTTACATTGACCAAACATTGCATGCAATTCAAATTGTATTATGCCTATTATAATGCTGTAAGATATGGAAGATAGATATATTATCGAATGTACTTGTATAAACAAAGATAACGACTTTGGAATGAATGTCGGCGATGTGTTTTACTACAACAAAAAAGCACAATCATACAGGTACTTAACTAAAAAATGGAGTAAAAAAGAATGGCATTATGACGTTGGTACTTGTAATCTTGTTATTGATGAGCCAGGAAATTGCAACCCATATTCAGATAACTATTGGGATTATTGTGCTCCTGTTACTCCAAAAATGAATAATGCTAAGATTTTTAAACGTCTTGGCGAAACTGAAAATACAATTAAGCACGTTGAAAAAGTTGGGGATTTCTCTTGCAAAATCCTTGTTTTAAAAACAGTTGTAGAAGAATATAAAAAAGAAAAATAATGAAAAAGAATACAATTAAATATAGAGTAGATTTTTCAGCGCACCAATCAGTTGTTGTTGAAGTACCTGATACTGAATACTCTGAGGAAGAAGCAATTAAGCTTGCAGAGAGATATGTATATGACATGTGTCCATCTTGGGAAGTTGATGATGGCGGAATTGAAGAAGCGGAAGATAACGATGAACCTGTAAATAATGTAGATATTGATTTTATAAACTAAAAAAATTATAACTATGACAGAACAAGAATTTCACGACAGTAGAATACCATTCTATATTGAGCAAAATTATGAACATGATGTAAAAATATTACCAGCTGGGCTATCTCATAAGGATGCCATTCCTTTTTGGAAATATGATGCTGTTGAAAAATATTGTGTTAGAGGGTATCTAAAAGATAGGGTTTTAATGCTTTATCAAGGAAAAGACTTTGAAATCCCGTTTGCAACATATGACTTGGAAAAACTATTGAGGGAATTACAAATTCTTTCAGGCTCATTGGATTACATCGGACTTGGATGCAAAGTAGGTGAAGTTGGTGAGGTATGGGAACCATTGGAAAAAATAGAAATGTCAAAGCACCCAAAGTACATATCATACATGATTACCATTGGAGGTGATGCAGGGTGGAGATTCAGCAACAGAAAAGAGTGGTGTTCAATTGAATATATTCTTTTGTTTGATTCTGAAAAATGGACCATGGAGGCCATTGCGGGTGAAATGAAAAATATATACAATTTGTATCGTAAGACCCATGGGTTTACATATGCCGAAGAGTATGATAATGCAATAGAATATATAAAAAATTTGATTGCACGTGATGGGGTTTATGTGCGTAATGGAGGTCTTGGAGCTTCTGAGGAAAAAATAATAGACCCACCATTTTCTGAAGTTGAAATTTGGAACATGAATGGAAGTACTTATAATCCAAATTACAGTAAGGGCTAAAAAGTTTGGCACGGTTTTTGATAGGAAAACGGTAACAACTTAAAAAAAAATTACTATGTTCGACATTTTTGGATTTAAAGCAAGAAAACAAGCAAGAGAAGAAAAAAGAAAGGCTAAAGAAGCCGAAAAACTTGCAATTGCTCAAGAAAAAAAGAGACAGTACAGAGAACGCAAAGAGAAAATTGATGCGTATTTGGCTGAGTACAAGAAGCAAGACGATGAAAGACGCTCTGAAAAATACAGAGAAAGAAGTGAACGTGCAAATAGAACCAATAACACGTGTCCAAAATGTGGCTCTAAGGATGTTATTCATAATATTGTACGTGGTAAGGGAGAAATTCATGGAGAGAGTCATTCTTCATATACGTCTTCAAGCAGTAGTTTTTTGTTTGGTGGCTCATCATATGGCTATGGCTCAGGCCACGGAAAGATTGATGGCGAGTTTGACACGTTACCTGTGAATAAGTGCAAGAAATGTGGGAATGAATGGAACATTGAGGAGGTAAAATATCCTGATAGCGAAAACATTTTCGATACATGGAAAGAGTTTGCCCCAAGTTGCTTGTATTATAGAATTGAGGAATATTTTAAATTAGAGTATGACCCATACGATGAGAAAGAGCCATGTAATTCTCTTGAAGAAAAGAGAGAAAAATTCTTTGAGGATGCATCAAAGAATTGGAATTTGGTAAAATACAAAAAGGTCCCAAGATATATGCTTGAATATGCTTTGTTTAACGGCATGACAGAATCTTCATATCGTATAGAGCATCTGCCTAAGGAATTCAATTATCACGAAGATGATGACGAATATTCCTACAGGATGACAGATGAACTTTGGGAAATCGTTAAGAAAATCGTTGGATGGGAAGGAACTGAAGAATGAAAACCTGTGTTAAGTGGTTTGTAAAAGATGGACTTGAATTTATTCCTGGTATGGAGTACAAAGTTGAGTTCAATCCAATTGACAAGAACCTATACATTTATACGGTTTGGGGATTTACCACGATTACAACCTCACAATTAAGCACACACTTTATTTAATAAAAAAGATGAATAACATATCAGAAATTTTAAAAAACGCCCCAGCGGGCTTAAAATTGTGGTCTATGGGCCATGGATATTGCACGTTTTATCGTGTATTTGATGACGTTGGTAAACGTGATTATATTAGAGTGTTTACTGTACGTGGTCAAAAACTTGAGTTTATGCCTGACGGAAGATTAACTCCTGAAGGTGAATGTCTTCTTTTTCCATCCGAAACAAAGGATTGGGATAATTGGCAAGAAATATTAATGCCACAAGTCCCTGGTACGGTAATCGTTGATTCATATGGAGATTCATTTTTATTTGGCGGATATGAGTGGTATCCTAAAAACCCAAATGAATTGTTTTCTGTGATACGATACCATAAATTCGATTACCATGATGCAAGATTTGCCACAAAGGAAGAGAGTGAGAAACTAATTGAAGAAATTAAAAGTAATGGGTTCGTTTGGAATGAAGACAGCCGAACTTTAGAAAAATTACCTACTATGACGAAATTGGATGAATTAAAAGCATTGCAAAAAGAAATTGAAGAGTATGGCAAGTATCTTGAGGAATCAACATACAATCCATATGAAAAAGTACAACATTTTTCAAAAACCCTTAAAGAAATTATAAATAAATATGAAGAGGATACCATTTGATTTAAAATACAGAAGTGAGATTGAAGATAAACAATATCACTTAGAAACAAAAGACGGAAAACCTGTTGAAATTGTTAAATGGGACAGTAATGGCCTTGCGCCAATAGTGGCACTTGTGGAAATGAGGGAAGGCCGAGGTGAAGAGCCTGTTTGGTACGATAACGATGGACACTGCCATGCATGTGGATTTGATGCCAATGATTTGATTATTGTAACTGATGAGCATGAAGCACCAGGAGAAATCCGTGCTTTAATTGAAGAAATGATTTCAGCAATTAATGAAAACGGACAAATGTCATCTATAAGAAAAGAACTTTTTATAGATACATATACAGAAAGGCTCACAAATTTAGCCATGAAGAAGATATGTGAAGACATTGAGGATTTTCCGGACGCTGATGAATACTATGATTATTGGTATGCATATACAGCACCTGAAGAAAAAACTGGGCGAATGTGCTTCGATGAAGGCCGAAAATATGAAAGAATGATAAAGAAAGGCACTGATTAATCAGTGCTTTTTTTGTTTTTAATTAGAATATTTTGTATAATCTATAAAATTGTACACTAATATGAAGAAAGCTATTGAAATGATTGCCGATGAAAGAGAAAGGCAAAAAAAAGTTGAAGGTTGGAGTGAAGAACATGATGACCAACATATAGATAATGAGTTGGCTAATGCTGCCGCAACATATGCCATGGATAATAATTGTAGAGAAGCACTTACTGAAATGTGTCCTGAGCCATTATTGCCAGTACCACCAACATGGCCATTTGATGATAAATTTTGGAAGCCAAGTAAAGACAATAGGATTAGAGAACTTGTTAAAGCAGGTGCTTTGATTGTTGCTGAAATTGAAAGGCTTCAACGTTTGGAAGAACGTAAACGCATTTACATAAATGATGAATATGTAACATATTACACAGCAAACCTTTTAAAAGAAAAAGGGTTTGATGGACCATGCGAAATGTTTTTTTGCAAACCGAGCGAAGGCTATATGAGTAATGAAAAATGCAGAGAATGGCATAACTCACGTCTTAGAAGCGATATGTCTTGTACTTGCCCGACTCAACAAATGGCGATGAAGTGGATTAGAGAAGCATACAAAATAAATTTACAGCCTGAGATTTATTACTGTGAAGACGGGCAAAGATGGCTTTGCAAAATTTTAAAAATTGGAAAGTATAATACTGAACTTGTAAAAACAATTATGAATAATGATTCATACGAAATTGCTTGTTCGAATGCAATCAATTATTGCCTTGAAGAATTAATACCATGAATGTAGAAAACTTGCAATCACAATGTTATGAAGATACATCTGATTCATTACAAGAATCTTATGTTACAGTAGAAACAGCAAAATTGTTAAAAGAAAAAGGATTTAATGTAAAAACTGAATTTTTATACGAAGAAGGAAAGCCTAATTTAATTGAAAGTTATGTTTCAAATAGTGAATTACTTTCTGAATGCTATTCAGCTCCAACACATGATTTGGCCCTGAAATGGCTAAGAGAACGGCACAATATAGTTGTTCTGGCAAAGCCACTTGATTACGATGATAAGTTTTATATTGAAATATTCAAAAAGACTGATGGTGAGTGGCATTTATCCGGTGATGAAGACACAAGTTTGGTTTGGACGGGCGATACCCCATTGACTGTTAATTATAATACTTATGAAGAAGCCACAGATGAAGGCATAAAATATTGTTTAGAAAATTTGTTTAAATAAAAAGTTTGGCACGATATTTGTTATAGTTTGATAGAACTTAAAATTTTAATACAATGAAAAAACTTTTCCTTATTCTTATTACCGCTATCGTGATGACTGGATGTTACACAAGCGAAGACCAAAAACAATTACGTGACGAATGCAGAAGCCTTGAGGCCCAAAAGAGTTCTCTTACTTCTGAAATTTCAAGACTTCAAAGCCGTAAAAGCACACTTTCCACTGACGTTGCACAACTTGAGCGTGAGAAAACCGCTTTAAGGAATGGAAGGGAGCCTGTTTACATTGTTAAGTTTGAAATCAAACAAGGTACATTTACGCTTGACCCATTTGAGCATATCAAGAATTCCATGAATGCCATTGAGGTTGAGATTCCTGTGAACAAAGACTTTTATAATAGATTGTCTGTTGGACAGGATATTACTGATTCATTCAAGTACGGTTCACTTATCATGGATGGTGATTTCAGTACTTTGCATATGCGAGTGAAAAATAAGAGAATTGAATAAAAATTAAATGACTGAAGAAGCATATGTTTCGTTTGAAACTGCTAAACTATTAAGAAAAAAAGGCTTTACAGAGCCAACATATTGGGCATACCATATATTCGATGACGGATATTTGGACTTGCGCAGTTACAACTTTCCTTTAGGCAACATAGACTTGGATAATAGTGAATATGCTGCCCCGACACAACAGATGGCTATGCGATGGCTCAGAGAGACCCATAAGCTATCTGTTGAGTCTGTTTGGTTCTCAGACAAAGGTGTATGGTGGGGCCGTGTTGTTCCAATTGATTCAAACCCTGATGAAGAGTTGGAACAAAAGGCGTTGGGCTTTGATTACCCAGGATTATCCTATGAAGATGCGTGTGAAACAGGAATAAAATATTGCTTATTGAATTTGATATGACAAGGGAAGAAAAAATAAAAGACATAATTAGTACGTTGCTTGCATATGGCCTTATGGATTATGAAAGGGCAAAAAGAGATAATGAGTATTTACGTGAGTGTATCAGTACTTATGTGGAGGCCGCTAATATTGCAAGGGAAAGTATGAATATGCCATTAATTGATTTGGAATTATGAACACTGAATTGACAACTGAAGAATGTAGAGAATTAGACAAAGATGCTGCTGAGTTCTTTTTGAATGCACAGACAGAATATGGTGGTTTTGGAAGATGGGCTATTGATTCAACGGGTATGGCCATGCCAAAAACAATGGCACAATTTGGTGCTGAATGGTATAAGAAAAAAGTTATAGAGAAAAATAAAAATCATTACCATTGCGATACATGCTTTTTTGGCGAAGATGATAGTGGAAGCTATTTTTCAGATAGGCTAACAAGATATATCGAAGAAACATATAACAGAGAAGATATTGAAGTTGTTGACATGAAAATAACATATGAGAAAAGGCATATTGACCAGCCTGGCCAATATCGTGTGTTTTTCATTTATAAAAACATTTAACCATGAGAATATTAACTCCTGATAAGGAAATACAAGTAGAACCTAAAAAGTATGACATATCAAACAAAAATGACCTTTCAATATTCTTGGCAGGTACTATTGATAATGGGGAATCATATAATTGGCAACAAGGGGTGATTGATAATTTATCAAATTGCAATCTACCAAATTTAACCATATATAATCCGAGACGTGATAAATGGGACCCTGATGCTGATGAAGAACAGATGTTTGAACAAATCAAATGGGAACAAAAGTACTTGAATGAATGTGACATTATATTGATGGTACTTAAAAAAGGCTCAAAATCTCCAATTAGTCTTTTGGAATTAGGCCAATTTTGTGATGATAACAAAATAATTTTATGTTGCGCTGAAGAATTTTATAGGCTTACAAATGTAAAGTATATTGCACAGGCTTATGAAATACCGTTGTATTATGTTGATGATGTTGATAAAATAACAGAAATAATTCTTGATACTATAAATTTAATTGGAGAACTATGAAAGTAGAAGTTGAACATGTATTTCAATACGCAGTGTCATTAAATTCAGATTTGGATTATTTGAGGTTGCCTGTATATACCAATTTTGATTTCACAAAGAAATACGAAGATGTTGGTATGAGCCAGTTTGAAAGTCATTTAAGGGTTGAAGATGATATTAAAGACATTGTATTCAATAAGGAAAAAATAGAACAATTGAAGAAGGAACTTTGCGAAAAGATTATGGCCTGTGAAAATCCTTTTAACATATGTTGTGTTGATTGGGACGGTGGCTATCTTGTCGAAGAAAAAGACATACTTGAAAATCAAATAGATTTCAAAAAAAGATTTGGTGAACAATAAGTTTGGCACGATTTTTGATTTATGAATTGTAAATTTTAAAACTTTATATTATGACAGACTTAGAATATGCAGTAAAGCACTCAAGGTACGATGGATATGGAAGAGGTAAATTTCCGGATGTAATCCCTTTGGATTTCGGAATGGATTTAAAACTCGAAACAAAACCTGAGTATTACCCTAAAATTTCAACGTATCATGAGAGTGGAAAACGAACAGTGACGCTTGAAGTTGATTCCTATGCGGGATATTGTGCGGGCGCAATCCATTGGTATGGAAAACTCAAAGCAGATGGTATTGACATTGCTGAAGATACCATTGACGAAAGAACAGGTAAGCCACGGACAACTATTCACGGTGGATATATTTGCGAGGAATATAAGAACATGGAAAACAATGCTTTTTATAATTCAAGATATGATTTTGAGATTCTTCGTGAATTGACACAGGAAGATATTGACAGCGACCCACATAGATGGGAGTTTTATCGCCCTGGCGATATGGTTAATGCTTTCTATACACCTAAAGAAGTGATTGAAATTGCTAAGAAAGTTGTTTCGGCACGTTTCCCTGGTTGGAATTTTGAAATCAAAGAATACTAATTATGATTAATACTACTTTAATACTTTACAGATGCAATAACCCCGAATGGGGCCCTATGCTCATCCAAACAGAAGAACACTTCCCGACACCAGAAAGAGCCTTGGAAATCTATAAGGATTATCTAAGAAAAACTCCATTGGGACAAATGCATCCTAACTGGGTTGAAGAAAACTCAACAGTTGAGACTCAGGCTGTTGTTATTAGCAATGTATTACTGAGTGAAGACCAAATATTGAAATTAATTTAAAAAGAATAATTATGAAAGAATGTAGAGATTGTTTCCACGAATATCATTGTCCTATGCCACAGGAAGGCTATAATTATAACCCTGATACTTGTCCATATAATCCTGATAATCAAGGTCCTAAATTATCAAAGGATAAACATTTAGAGGAAGTACGTAAGGAAATGGATTCTTACAATAAGAAGATTTTCCAATTTGAACATGACTTCAAGCCTACAAATAATGGTAATGTGAAACCTGATAAAGATGGTTTTTATGTTACAATTCGTTGTGGCCTAAGTGGTATTTACCAAATGCTTAATGAATGGAAAAATGGTAGGTGGATGTGTGGAGTTCTTGATGGAAGCACAACTATTGCTTTCTCAAGAGAGACTATTGAATTAGAATCATTGAAATATTACAAAGGAGAATAGTATGGAAAAACAACCAGAAATAACAATTGAAAATTTGATTTTATGGTTTCGGGACCAATTCAAGAGAAAGACTTGGTTCAGGAACTTTTTCATTACAGGTAATGCATGGGCAGCATTTAGTATTAATTCCCATGTAAACCAACATACAGGCAAGCCAAAAGTAATGTATAATACAGAAAAAACAGCAAAAAAGTCTGCTGAGGCAATGAGTGAGAAATATGGCACTCATTTCAGTTATTACAAGTGTTTGTTCTGCAATGGATACCATGTTGGTAAAAACCGAGATAATAAGATTTAATAATATGTAAATGTATAGTAGTTTTAGTTTAGAGGAATTAAAAACAGATGAACCTTGGAAATATGACATAGTTTGGACAACAAAGCAGAAAGACACTGATGTAATATGTAGCAAATATAATAGAATACGTGGCTACAACAAACACTCAACAAATGTTGCTAATACGGAAGAAGCAATATACCAATTAAAATTCATTTTAGAAACAATTATACCTCAAAAAAAAGAAGAATATATTAAATTTAAAGAATTGGCTGAGAGTTCTTTATTGCCAAACTCAATAAAACCATTAACCTCAGCATATTCAAGTTTACTTGAAGTCTCTGAACAGGCTAAAAAAGAACTTAAAAACTTTCAAGAAATAGAAAATGATTTTTGTGAAAGAGAACGTGCTTGGCTTGATTTTACTACATGGGGACCTCGTGGGTTTATGATTGATGTTATGCATGATTTGGAATGTATTGAAGGGTTCGAGAACAGTGATTATTATGATGAAGCAATTTTTATTATTAACAAGTTTAGAATAAGATTATGACACGTCAAGAATTCAAATCTGCTGTTTTTGCTGTTACTAAAGGAAAGTGTTGCGTTCCTGGATGCAACTGTGACGCAGTAGATGCTCACCATATATTAGACCGTCACCTTTGGAAAGATTACGGTTACAGAATGTCAAATGGTGCTGCTCTTTGCGCAGAACATCATTTAGATGCTGAGACTGGAAAGATAACTCCAAGACAATGTATGGAGTATATGGGCATAAAGAAAGAAGATATAGAGATGCCAGAAGCGTTTAACGAAGTTATGACATATGAAGAATATGTTGATTTCCTATTAAATGACGAAATAAATGTTTCGGGAGAATTGATATAAAAAAGAAAATCAGTCTGATAAAGGCTGATTTTTTTGTTTTATTGGCACGATTTTTGTATATTTTCACCATGGAAGATATTGAAGACGATAAACATTGTAGCTTTTGCATAAATTATGAAACAAGTAATGGATTCATGTATTGCACGTTTCTAAAAAGACGAATAACAGCAAGAAAAAGACCTTGTAAAGAATATTATGATACAAGACTTATACAATATAATGACTGAAAAGTTCGGTGAGCAAATGAAGCAAACACCACAGTCGCCAAAATTCCATGGCGAAGGTGATGTCTATGCCCATACTATGATGGTATGCGATGCCTTAAAGCAATTACCTGAGTATGCGAAACTCACTGAAAAACAGCAGGATATATTATATGCTGCTGCACTTCTTCATGATATTGGTAAGATAAGTACAACTGTATTCGAGGATGGTGACTGGCATTCTCCATACCATGCATTAAAAGGTAGTAGAATTGCCCGTGAACTGTTATTCAAGGATTTGAATATTGGTGGTACTAAAGAACTTATGGAAATGAGGGAAACAATATGCACGTTAATAAGATACCATTCATTTCCAACACATGCATTTAATGAAAAAGTTGGTGTTTTGAAGATGCACGAAATAGCATCTAATAGTCTTTTAATGCCTGAATTTTCAATTAAAATGCTTTGTATTCTTTCAAAATCTGACATTCTTGGAAGAATATGCGAAGACCAAGCACAATCTTTATATGAAGTTTCTTTATGTGAGGAATTAGCAAAAGAAGAGGGTTGCTATGAATCATGCTATCCATTTCCTTCAGACAAGACAAGAAGAGTGTTTCTTTCAAAGAATAATGTTTGGAAAGATTCAGAATTGTATGATGACACTTGGGGAACTGTTTATATGATGAGTGGCTTGCCTGGCGTTGGGAAAGATTATACAATTAAGAAAGAACTTTGCGATATACCAATGATTTCTCTTGATGAAATTCGTAAAGAGAAAAAGATTTCACCTACTGACAATCAAGGCGCTGTTGCCAATGCTGGTCGTGAAATGGCAAAAGAATATCTTCGTAAGCACCAATCATTTGTATGGAATGCGACAAACTTAACTCCACAAATGAGAGAACAACTTATTAGTTTGTTTGAAAGTTATAATGCCAATGTACACATAATGTATGTTGAAAGCGCTTATGACAAATTATCAAAGCAGAATAAAGACAGAGAAGATGTTGTACCTCAAGAAGTTATTGATAAAATGATTGGTAAATTAGTTCTACCATTGGCATTTGAAGCAAGAAATGTGACTTGGATGTGCTCAAATAATAATAAAAATTAAATATATCATGAAAGGATACAAAACAAGTAAAGATTTTACACATTTAAGAGAATTATTAGACAAAGGAATACGTGTTGTATGCTTTGTTACATATAATTTCAACAAGTTCCATCATGATGAAGAACCAATTATTACCACTGATATATGCTTTGGTAAGGTTCTTAATGAAGGAAGTCCTGAGTACAAGCACTATTCTTTCGGAGCAAGAGGTATTGAATATTGTGACTACTGGCCAAGCATGGACAGAGAGAAAAAAACATTTGAAGAGACTTGTGAAGAATATAATATAGAGTACATTGAACCAACAGAAGAATGAAAGACCGCAAAGGAAATACAATAACAAAAGGCTCCATGCTCAAAAACACAGCAACAAAGGATATTGTTGTTATTGAGAGAATTGAGAATGATAAAGCCTATGTTGAGAATGACGAAATAAATGACTATGGCTATATTGGTAATTGGTTTATTTCAAAAGATGAAATTGCTGACCATTGGGAATTAATATTTTAAATTATGGATAAAGAAATTATACAACAAATCTTAGATAAGATTGATTCAACTATTGCCGATTATAAGAATGACCATGATTTAACATCGGGGGAAAGAACTTGGGCAACATGTGCATTGGGTGAAGTAAAAATGTTTGTCAAAATGTTTGCTTAATTGGCACGATTTTTGATGTAACAAATAAAAATTAACTGTTATGAGTAAAACAAGAGTTTGGTTTAGGCCCATTGAGGGTACTGAAGTTATAGAAGGAAACCATCGTTCTGTAAAGGTGGAAAAGATTCTTCAAGGTAAGAAGTGGTGGATGTTAAGATGGCATGACTGCTATACAAAAGTTGATGAAAAGGGAATGGAATATCTTCCAATAAAATCAGGATACTTTATGGATACTGATGAATGGAAAGAACTTTTAGAAAAAGAAAAATATATTTGGCTGTTTTATCCTTATTTCATAATTAAACTTTAACTAAAATGAACAAATCACGTAAATACTACATTGCCACATTAATTTGTGGGATTCTTATGATTTTGGCATTTTTCTTCGAGTTCTATCTTTTATGTGCTTTTTTGTTTTGGCCTACTGTTATTCTGCCTTTTTTTGGTTATTGGAAACAAAGAGACGAAAGAACAATTAAAGATTACAGTGAATTTATTGACATGTCTGACTTCTCAATAGGGATGGATATGCAAGAAGTGATGAGGAAAAATTCAAAGTATGTAGTAACACGTATATATGATGAAAAAACATTAGAGCCAAATAATATTTGCCCATCATGCGGAGCACACACGCACAATGGTAAGTGTTCTTATTGCGGAGGTGTTTATGATACAAGCCTTAATATTTCTGGCCTTGAATACAATTGCATATATGGAGCAAGAATATTTGAATTCGATTCTGACGGAAAGTTAGTTAAAATTAAGAAATGGGCTTATCCTATTGAAAAGTTTTTAAGCGAATAATTAATAAAATTTTATAATATGAAAATTTACGTTTACTATGAAGAAGATGGGCGTGTTGGATATGTACGTTTGTTAGAGCCCGAAAAGGGTCATACAATCCAAGATTACTATGACAAGGCAAAAGAATACAATGAGAAATTGAAAAGAGAGGCTTATGTCATCTTTGATATTGAAGATGAGAAACTTGGGGAAGCCATTCTTTATCTCTTAGGTGAAAAAAAATACAAGAGATATGCTGACATTGATGACCTTGACGATTCAATTAATAACATCAGGTCAGAAGTTGTTGATTTGTATGATACTGCATTTGATATGAATCAAAGCATTGAACGCATTGAGAAACTGTTTGAAAAGGTAAAAGAATCTTTTGAAAAATTGGAAGGAACCAATAAATGAGTGCTTTGGTATTTGGCTTATTAATTATGCTCGTTTCGTTCCTATATTTAGGGTCAATTGCTGTTGAGGATTATAAAACGAAAAAGTTTGGAAAGCATGTTATTTCCTTATTTCAGCCGGGAAGGGTTGTAAAGGAAATAGAAATAAGTGGCCATGTAAAGCCAATTGAACATATAAGGAGTGTTTACACTGTTATAGAAAGAAAAGATTACTATGTCTTAGTTAAAGATGAAAAAGGATTTGAAAACGAATTTTCTATTGGCGGATTTTTCATGCTTAGTGATAGAGTTGACTTCTATGAAAGTGATGGCACATTTATAGAAAGCGTTAGTTCTAAAAAGTATTTAGAATATTAATTTGTAATAATAAATTTTAATTGTATATTCTTAATATGGAAATAAACAATATTGATAAAGGATATATTGAAAATGAACGTGATAAGGCCCTAAAGAACGACCATTTTGTTCTTGATATATGGTCATGGAAACGTGGATGGGGAGCCGCTATGAGGTTTGCAAAGAAAGTAGATAATGCGTATGGTATTTGTGACCATTGCCATAAACTAATACTTCCAAACAAAAATGGAGAGGCTGATTATGTTATTGGGGTTGATTGTATATTATGCTCAGATTGTAATAATAAACTTAAAAACGAAGAAATCTAATGTGCTTATATTCTGACAGTAGAGTTGCCATGGTTGCAGAAAAAGACATTGAATGCTACAAACTCGTTAGACCTTATTATGATAGGAATGATGAGTATGCAACTTATTTTATGTGTTCAAAAATTGAGCCTGAAGTGCTAAGTGGAGAAACACCATTTGTTGGCAAAAAGATATTTGTTGATGGACAGATTTCAGAAAATTTTGACACACTACCAAGTATTCGTGATTACAAATACAAAATAAGGGACAACTATATTCATACATTTGCAAACTTGGAAGATTTTGAAACACTTGGATTTAAGAATTTCAATGTTTTTAAATGTGTTATACCAAAGGGAGCCAAGTTTTTTATGGGAACGTTTCCAATAAGGGAAAATAGCCTTGATGCTTTTTGTTCAAGTGAAATAATTTTTAAAGAAAAGATACAATGAAGACAGTAACATGTGCAATGGTTTTAATCAATAAAGATGGCGACATTTTAGGTTGCCATGGAACTGAAAAGCCAATCGAAAACGGATATGATTTGCCAAAGGGTTGCCGTGATGATGCCGATAAAGATGATTTAGCTACGGCAATAAGAGAGTTACAGGAAGAAACAGGAATTATTCTTCTTGATAAAGAAAATGTTATTGATGCGGGTGTACATAAGCATAACGCCAAGAAAAACATTCATATATTCATTTATAGAGTTAAGTCTTTTATGAATTTGTTTGACCTTAGCAAATTGAATTGTACCACATACTTTGAGGATAAGCATGGTAAAACAGTTCCTGAAATGGATGGATATAGGATTATTTCAAAAGGAGAACGTAGTAAGTATTTCTACCATGTTCTTCAAGACAAATTTGAATTGATTGACAAATTAAACGAAAAATGAAAGTATTGATTTTTATACTTAGTTTTATTTTGATTATGGGAATCGTTGGAGTAATTGCTACGATAACAGATGATAGCGATTATGATTCATATGATGACGATTACTATTGGATGGATGATTAATTATGGCAAGCACAGAATTTTACATTATTAAACAAGACAAACACATTGAGTATTACGGAGCAGCAAAGGCTGCAATGATGGGTTCACTACATATTTGGAATACTCTTGAAAAGAAGTATTTACCTTCTCTTAAAAGATATTCTTGGGAAATTGGTGAACCAAGAGAAGAAGAATATAAGAGCAGAGTTACACAAAGCATGGTTAGTTTCTTCTCAGGTGGGCAAGATTATATACAAGAAGTGTGGAATCTTGGTATTACAAAAGATATAGATGTTGATTGGAAAGACCGTCTTGTGATGGAATCAACAATGGACAATGTGTACATTGCATATGATGACATGGTAGAGCTTGCAGATGCACTTAGAAGTGTTGAATATGCAACTGACAATATGAAAACACAGGCCGATTTATTTGATGAAATCCATGAGAAATACACAAAGGATGACATTATTGGTGTGTTCGTTTTAGGAACAAGCGTTTGCTCAATTAGTGACCAAGCTTCTTATGCTGATGATGACACTGAACATGAGTTTCCATTGTTTAATGAAAAGTGGGATGATTGTATCGGTAGGCTCAGGAAATTGAGAGACTTGGGCTATGATATTGACAAATATGTAGAATTTGAAAATAATAACAAAACTGAATAAACATGACTACACAAGCAATTTTAGTATCCATTCAATTTCTTTTGATTATAGTGCAAGTTATTTCTGGCATTATTCACATGAGAAAACTTAGAAATGGCGAAAAACTTACTGAAGACCAAACTCGTGCATTTAGAATTTTGAATTTTGGACCTTGTATTTTAGTTTGGATTATCTTCTTTATTATCCTATTCATGTAACTTTGGCACGATTTTTGATATAGTAAGGTAAATCAAAATTCACATATCATGGAAAATATTAAAACCGCTGGTGATTTTATCGCAAACGTACTTAACAAGGAATTTTTCCCTGTTCAAATTGACAATGATTTCAAAGTTGGTCATGGGCATACTTTGTCTGTGAAAATTGTAATGCCTTGCTATTGTCAGGCCAATTGTCCTTTCTGCTTCAATAAGCAAACAAGTGAGACACAAGTCCATGACACAAGAGCTTTTTTCAAGAATATGAAAGATTCTCTTGAGGAACTGTTTGCAAATATCCATGACAGACGTATTTCCCTTGACATTACGGGAAATGAGCCAACTTTCAATGTAAAAGAGTTCGTTGAACTTATGAATATGTTGGCATACTTCAAAGAACGATACAAAGAGAAAGTTGACAAGATTGTTCTTACTACCAACGGCTATCATCTTAATGAGTGCATGATTTACATGAAGGATATTGTGGATATTGTCAATATCTCAGTCCACCATTATGAGTATCTGAAAAGAACATCGGAAATATTCAGGACCAAATATATTCCTTCAAATGAAGACCTTAAAAAGTTGAATGAAGAGTTACATGAAAGAGGTATTGCAACTACTTCAATTGCAGTTATTTATGAACCTTTTGAGGATTATTTGGACTATGTTTTGTTTGTCCTGAAATTTGTTGACTTCTCAAAGGATTGTGGATTCGACAATACAAGAATCAGGCTTGACTTCTGTGATGAGACAGGAGAAATGAACAAGATTTTCAACGAATATAAATTTGACGAAGAGATTGTCCAAGAACAGGCTGGCCTTGCTACAAAGATTCTCAACAGACATGGATTTGAAATTAGGATTTACAAGGGGGTTAAAGACCTTGTTGATTATGTTATCGGTGTAGAAATGGTTGTTGATGATGATGGTAAAATTTACCTTGACTACAATAAGAGGTATTGCCTAAATGGTGAAGAATATTGGCATACGTTCAATGATTTTATTTACGTAATTAAACAGTAATATTATGGCTAACATTCATAACACTTTCGGAGAGTTTGAAATGGATTGGGATGGATTCTTCAAAGATTGTATTGTCCCAATTATGAACACAGAAACTAACTCACTATTGACACAAGAAATTAAAGACGAATGGGCAAGAATTGCAGTAACCATTAACGCAGATAAACTATGATTACAATTGATTCGGTAGAACCTGGCACGAAGTTCGTAACAACGGCAATTATGCACAAAGATGACAAACGTGAATTTTTGAAACATTTTGGTGCATCAAGAGACCATTGCTATGTATGGGGCTGCAAGCCTGAAGACATTGTTGATGTTGAATGTGAGATAATCGAAAACGATGTTCTTGTGGACCAATTAATGAGAGACAAGAACTATGACTGCAACAAACAAGATTATTTTGCATGTGTCAGTGTTGAAGATGATGGTACGCTTGATGTTGGAATCGTTGAACCAAACATTAAAGTATTCTTTATGTGTTTCCCATACGGATGTGATGCCGAAAGACTTTGGAATCACGATGTAAAAGACGTTTGGACACACGAATTAAAACATAAAAAGGGAGATAGAAAAAACTATATGGTAACATTAAAAGTCAAAATATTATGATTTACTTAGAAAGAATTTGGAACTTAATTAAGTGGATTTTCCTTTTGATTACACGAATAGTAGGAATGTTTACACTGATTCCTATTGCTTTTGTTCTTCAAATAAGCGTTGAACTTATTGTAGCAGCAGTTTATTATGTAGTTACAGGAAACAACTATTGGGACTTCCATTACCCGATTGTTGAAGCTGTTATGGAATGGATAATCAATTGCGAAGAATTTGAATGGAGAAAGAAATATTACGACAAAGATAGAACGTGGTAAATAATTTAATAAACAATAACTTATGGAAATTTTAATTATTATTTTGATTGTAGTTCTTATACTACAAAGCGGTATGTACATTTACGGGCACTTTTTTGATATTCATGCCAATAAGGAAAATGATGCTGCACTTAGTATGATGGATACTGCATTGAAACAGTATTCTTCTAACATAATCAGCCTTCAAAAGCAACTTCAAGGCCGTGATGATTCAATTGCACAGTGGAGTAAAAATTACAATGATTTGACAAAGAAATTCAATCAACTTGTGGCTTTCCTACCTAATGCAATTCAAAAGGAATCAATCAGAAAGGTTGCCAATGGAGAATCAAATGAATCTGATATTGAAATCATCAAGGAGTACTACAAGTGGCTTCAGAATATCAAGTACGATGATTCAGTCGAAAGGTATGATGAAAAACTTGAAAATCATTCAGATAATGAAACAGAAGATAAGTAAAAAAGATGTTCAAAGAAGCTTCCAAAAGTGCATGGAGGCTTCTTTAATCTTATCTGTTGATAAGGTTTATAGTAAACAAAATAAAATTAAAATTGTAAGAAATGTCAGAACACAAGTATAATGTTTTCTTTTGTACAAGATACGGTGAATTAGCTAACCGTGTTTGCCCTAAAATCAATAGTGATGATTGGGATGAACTTGAAGACTGCTGTAGTTCATGCAGTGCAAGAGGGCAACTTGAAACTGAAGTCGAAGAATTTGATGTAAGATGTATAAAAGATACATATAAGTTCAAAAAGGGTGATGTTGTGAAAGCCTATGTATGGACAGAGAAACATTTTATAGTTGGTGGCTATATCACTAATATAGATGATTTCCAAGAAAACTTTGATGTGGTATAATTTGTCGGAAAGTCACTTTTTTTATATAGTTTCCGACAAAATTTGAAAGTTTGGCACAGTTTTTGATGTATATTGCAGTGAATAAATTTTTTAAAATATGTCAGTACCATACAGAGGCCCGAAATGTAATTGCTGCGGAGTAAGGCAAGATTTACGCTCAGCACCATGCGAATGTGATGGATGCGATGCAGGAATAAAGAAAGAAAAAGATGATAGCGAAGACTGAAGATAGTAATACAATTACCAATTCGATGCCTGATTATCCATGTGCATATTGTGGAAGACGAAACTGCACAATGAGTGTATCAAGCTTTGGTAAGTGTCCACATTTTACACGTGAAGTCATATATGACAATGTTGTAATGGGTGAAAGCGAAACAAAGCCTAAAAACTACATTAAACGAAACCACCATAAGAAAAGAAGTTATCATAGAGGAAAGTTTTAAGCCATGAATATGTTTGAAGAATATAAAGTAGAGAATGGTGGTATATGGATTCCAAAGTCAGAATTGGAACGCTTGAGAGTACATTACTATGAAAAGGCAATAAGGCAAGGTAATTCTCAAATGTATAATGACTTTAATAAGTCAATTGGTAAACAAAACCTAATTGAAAATTTAATAGGACTAATAGAAGAAAATGAGTAATTTGATTTACGAACTAACAAAAGAACATTTGACAGAAGATGACCTTAAAGTTATCAAGCACTTAAATGCAATTGATAATTTGTTCAAAAAAGGAAATCTTTCAATTTGTGGATTATTTGCTACTCCTGATACTATCCATGTATTAAAACATGTAGATGGAGCTGACTACAGCGTTTACGACTCAACATATATCGTTTCAGATGGAGGGGACCCCGATGATTATGGAGATTTAGGAATACACAGCGCAAGTGAATTAGAAGAATTATACGAACAACAAGAAGAATCATGAAGTGTGAACTGATTTGGATTAACAAAGAGGGTAGTGAATCATATGGAATCGAATACCCATCAATTAGAAAGGCAAAGAAAAGTGGCGAAGAAGCCATTAAAAAGGGATTTGCTTATAAGTTTAAAATTATTAAACACCCAAAAATTAAATCATAATGGAATACTTTGAAAGATTTTTGAAAATAATTTTGTCTGTATTAAAACTTTTTGGTATAATATTATCAACAATAGGTCTTGGCCTTATGATGCTAATACAGATGATTTGCATTTTTTTCACATTTATTATAACAATGTGTGTACTTGTGCCAATTGAATTTTTAGTTGTAAGGCCGATATACTTCATCTTGACTGGCAGCAAGTTCTTGAATGTCTATTATGGCGTACTTATAATGTTTGAGGACATTATTGAGACAGGTGTTCTTACATTCAGAAGACTTGAGGGGGAATCCAATTACGACCATGAAAGATGGAGAAGCGCACACAATGATGTTGATTTTTATGGCAACATATGGAATAAAATTTGTAGCATTAAAATTAAAATAGAAGATGAGTAACGAATATTGGAAACGATTCAAGGAAGCATTTGTAGTACCGATTATGTCATTTTTACTCGGTGCTTTATTTGTTATATTTGCCATACTTCAAGCTGTTTTATTCCCAGTATTTGGGGTTTTATTCATTGCTACGTTCATTATGTTTAGCATAGCAGATGGATTGGATAGAATACTTATTGCCCCTGCTTACTATGTCATTACTGGCGAAAAGGCGCATGAATATTCATGGAATAGTGCATATAAGAGGCCACTTCAAATTTTTAGTGATTTGGTTGACAAATTTGGAAACTGGGCTGATAAATCCCCGTTCTGTATATATGGAGAATTATTTAACTAAAATATTAGATTATGAATAAAGAGCAACTTAACGAAGCTATGAAGCTCGATTTTCAAATTAATACATACGAGCAAATAGTAAAAACTATAACAAATGAAAAAGCATTTCCTGATGCTCATTTTGTTATGGTGAAAGATAATAACCCAAGTTCTGGAACTGCACTACCAAAAGAAATTGAGGATGACATTGTAGAACTAATAGTAAACCATGTTTCAAAACTTAAAGAAAGATTTGCAAGTCTATGAGCCCTGATAAAGTAGAACAAGCATTAAAACTTTATTTCAATATTGAGAATTGTGAAGATATTGAATTTGAGTTAACAAGACCTGATGATGAATATCAAAGCAATTTCTATTTTAAACAACGTTCTTTCAATGGAAGAACAAAGGAAATCTTAATCCCATCAGAATTGTATGGAAAGATTATGGACCTTATTTCAGAATTTAAAAAAGACCAACAGAAAAAGCTTGAAGAATTATGATTGAATTTATTGAAGGCGAACCTTTCTGCCATTACAATGGTGTACTATTGGGAGGATAAATTTTAAACTTTGGCACGGTTTTTGTATATGGATAAGTAAACATTAAAATTATAATTATGGTCACACTTGAAAACGTAAGAGAACTTAACGATTTGCACAATCTACCAAAAGACATTCATGTCAATAAGAATGTTCTGTTGGATTATAGATTAACTGATGCTCTTAAAGCAACAGAGGAAAATCCAAGAAACCGTAAATATGACTTTGACGTTTTTCTGCCAAAGTACGGAATTAACCTACAGCGCCCTTATGTATGGGAACATTACCAACAGAGTGAGTTTATTTTCTCTATTCTGTTCGAGAAGCCACTTGAGCCTGTCGTAATCGTTCAACACACGTTTAACTACGATGTCAGAAGCGAAAGCATCAACTATGTGATTGATGGTAAACAACGTCTTATGACTATTCAGAAATTCCTTAGAAATGAATTTTCAATCAATATCAATGGACAAGACTGTTATTTCAAGGATTTTGATGATAAACTTCAATGGTTCTTTGAATCAAGGGCAAATAGTATGACCGCATTGGTTTATTATTCATATCCTGACGTTCCTGTTACTGATGATATGAAGATTTATCTGTTTAATTTCTACAATTTCTCAGGTACGCCACAAACCGAAGAGCATAAAAACAAATTACAATCATTATTAAAAAACGAAAATTGAAACCATGAAAATTGAAATTGAAATCGAAGACAAATATTTGAACGCTATTGCTGCACAAATGATATTGGATGCAGACTCAAAATATGAAGAAATGATTGCTGAGCAAGCAAAGCAAAAATGTATGGAAGATACAATTGTCCTACGTACTGACAGTTTGGGCGATGATGCAAAGGAATTACAATTGGGCCTTGCAATGATGGCTATGGGCCAAGTTGCTGATGAAATCGAATACAACAGATAACTATGGCTTGCACTTACGAATACGAAACAGGAAAAGTGACACTTGATTTCCATCTTGTGGCATACAACGAAATATGTACGTTGCGTGGCCTAAAAGGTAAAGCAGGAAACCAAGAGTGTCATCGTTGCCCATTTTATGGCGGCTCTTATTCAGATATGAGTACTATAAATTGGGATTCATTTGTTAAGTGTAAGCATAAAGACGCTAAAAATTCAGAAAACAGCACAGGAGCAATGTCTGCCGTTATTGAAAAATTCATAGAAGAAGCATTAACCCATTATTACGATTAAAATTATGAAAGCTTTATATTCAAACTACATTATTGACGTTGTTGAAGCAAACTATAACGAACAAGGCTACAAGTGGATGACACCTAATAGAAAATGCTATTTCAGAGAAAACGAAATTGAAATTCTTGATACTGAAGGTAAATGCGTTTGTGAAATCTTACGAGAGCACAAAGAAGCCAAGATGGAATTAACATACGATTGTTACACCAGCCTTGATATGGGATATGGATGGATTGGCGCTTTTGGCGAAGGTGGAGCAGTGGAAGACATTCAATTCTGTCCATTCTGTGGTAAAAAATTTGATTAAAATTCAATTAAAATGAAAAGACAAGATATTAAAAAAGGCGATACAGTTTGTATCATTAACACAGCGAAAAATGATTATGAATTTGTTACAGAAACAGAAGTAACAAGCGCTGGTTCAAAGTTTATTGTAACTAAACATTCAGGAAACTCAAACAAATTTGGTTCAGAAACCCATCGTTCTGAATATCTTGGCTATTTGCTTTACAAGGGAACAAAGGCCGAGTGTGAAGAATATATAAAAGAAAGAAATGAGGCAAAGGGGTTGATTAATAAGATTGTACGCCATCTTGAATGGGGTGAACCTGACCCCAAAGTTGTAAAAGAGATTTATAACCTAATCAAAGAGGAATAACATGGATGAAGAAAAAGATTTTAACAAACCCATGAGAGATTTGCTTGCTGAGATAAGTAAGCATCTTTCCGATTATTCAGGATACATTGATGACAATGACCTTGGAAATATCGAAGACCCTCATTGGATAGTAGAATAAAATGCTATGACACAAGAAGAAAAAAATAACGTAATCAAAAAAGCGGCTGAATGGCTTTACATGAACTTGGATATGCCTGAGGCTGACAAACATTGGTGGGTTGAAGACTTTTGTAATTATATGGATATAATTTTAGATTAATTGATATGGATAAACAAGAATTAAAAATAGGAGATACCTTCAATGTCGGTAGAAGTAAGAAAATCTATGAAGTAATTGGGATTTTTGAGGAAAATGGGAAAAAGTTCATTTGGGGTAGAACAAAAACTGATTATGGATTTAGCTATTCCCATGCTTTTACATATGATGATGAAGGTAAACTTTATGAAAGGAGTTAATTATGCCTTTGAAATTGAAAATAAAATTCAAACTTTGTCGCTTATGCTCACGTCTTGGTGATTATTGTAATAATAACCCATATGATGATATAGCATATGCCTTTTATTTGATTTTTGCATCATTAATTTATTAATATCATGTATAGATTAGTTACTACATCAAATGGCGGACTTGTCAGAAAGCATTATTACGATGACTATGACGATATGGAATATCAGTCCGTATTCCTACAATTCAGCCCAAATGTAACAAAGGCTGTTGGACAAAAATTGGGATTTTTTAAGTGGATAACACTGTTTACAATAGGAGAATAAAATGACACAGTTAGAAAGAGAATATTTCGCAACATTTACGCTTGAACGCCTGAAGGCTTTCTATAAGGCCATTGCCAAGAAGACACATTTCTCAAGTTATTATGATGAAGACCGTTATGGGAATCGTATATATAACGGAATTAGTTATGTGACAAGAAAATGGCTTAGGCCAGGAGGTCAAGTAATTGAAATTAAAATCAATAAGCGTAAGATTCGCAACGCAATAAAAGAGCGAGAAAATGAAATACAAATGTAGTTTTTGTGCATGGCAAAATCCATGGCTTCCATCACATTGTTTTTATCATGGAAGAATTTTGGATAAAGAAGAACAATGGGGAGATGAAGATTGTGAACATTGGAAAGAAAAAGAAAACAGATTATAACAATTAAAATTTTTAAATATTATGAGTACATTTTGGTTAATTTATTTTATTTGCCTTGGTATAGCATTCTTTTTTGTATTGCTTACATTAGGCTTGTTTGAGTTGGAATATGAGGAAAAGATTCCGATTCCTTATGCTATTCTTGCAATGGCAATTTGCGCAGTGCCAGGCCTTGGAATGCTTGGAACATTGATTCTTATAATTGCTATTGTTGCAGGTGTAATTGAGGGTGATATTGTACCGAAAAAGTTTGAAAAAGATAATGAAGAATAATCTGATTTACCATGGGATTAATAGGAATAAGTAAAGATTATTTGGAAGAAAAGGCATTAAAGGCTTTTCCTGAAGATTTGTATTACTTTGGATGTGATTACATTGACCAAAACAATGACAAAAGGGAAGGCTATAAAAATGGCTATATGGATGCCATTGATGACCACGAAGAAGCAATCCGTGAACACGATTTATGCGGAATGGCGGCAAAAAAAAGAATAGAGTTATATAAAAAGGCTCTACACGATTGGGGGATTGGACCACAAATAATGATGGTAATGGAAGAGACAGGAGAGATGCTTAACGCTATTGGTAAATATGACCGTGGACGTGTAAATGAGGATGAAGTCATTACAGAACTTGCTGATGTGTGGATTTTAATGGAACAAATGGCAGTGTTCTTTGGATGGGATAGATTCCAAAATGAAAAAGAACGCAAACTTGCACGACTTAAAGAACGTCTCAATAAGGGATATACACTTGACGATGCCAAGAAAAAGAAATTGGAATACATAGTAGAAGATGACCGTGATGGCGATTCTGACAATTATGTACGGTATCTAATCAAGAATCCAAAAACAGGAGAAACAATAAGAAGAGGTATTTACGAATACCAATTACAAAATGTATTAGACTCACTTCCAATAATTTATGAGGATTGATAAATGGCAAAGTGTATAAAATGCGGTAAAGAAATAGCTGGCCATGTATATGGAAACATGTGCCGTGATTCAGAATCTTACTGCAAAGAATGCTATGACAAATTATCTCAAGAAGAAAAAAAATTGCTTGATTGGCATTTTAGTTGTGATTGGTTTTAAAATTTAGATATATGAATAAAGAAGAAAAAAAAGAAATTCAACTTATCCTTAATTCAGTATTCGAGGAAATAAGAAGCGGACACCTTGAACGTGCATGGGAAGTTTATGACGAATTTGAAAAAATGCTTAAAAAACTTATGAATAAAGACAACCCAAGCGAACAGATGAAAGATTTCATCTACAAAGTTGCAAACATTTGTTTTGAAATATCAAAAATAAACTCAGGGGGAAGAGTTGAACCCAATTTTTCCATGAGACAAATAATGGATTGCTTCGATGCCTTTGAAGAATCAGATGAAAAAGGTAGAGAGTATTATGCTAAACTTGAAGAGTTTGTAAAAGAAAATAATGGTCCTGAAAAAGATGGACTAATGTATAGTCCTGAACTTGATTAATATGGAAAATAAGCCGAAAACCTGTATATACTGCAAAACTTGCAGACATTGGTATTTCTCCACGAAGTACCCAAAACCAATGCCAAACGTATGCTTCATTGACAGACATACTTGGGAAGATGACGATGAAGACTTCAACAATTTGAAAGAAAAATGTGAATGTTGGACTTTTGATACCCGCATCTAAAAGTTTGGCACGGTTTTTGATAAGTGTAAGGCATAACTTTAAAAATTAAAATTATGTGTTGCATTTCAAAAGAAAAAAAGACAAAAACCGCTGAGACCGATATTCACGTTCTTAAAATCATGCAAAAGAAAGCAAAGGGCTATCGTACACCCTTTACGCACCATTACCTTAAAAAGAACATAATGAGTGGCGAAATGCCACTTGTTGCTTCTTGCGATGGATTCCATTTTAAAGGGAATCTTTTGGGCAGGAAATCATTTTGGGATAGCCTTATGTATGATTGTGTTGATAAAGATGCGGACAAATTGTATATCTATGACAATGGTTTTATCCATACATTCCCTTCAGACAAAAATTTGAAAGTCCTTAAAAACAGGGGATTTGAGATTTTTGATTGTATCATCCCAGCTGGCGCTGAATATGTGGAGGGTGAATGCGTTGTTCTTGGGGGCAATGCCAATGTTATAAAGCAAAAAACATATGCCTCTTCACAAATATATTTTGTAGGAAAGCATCAGGACTAAAATTTGAATTATATGGATAATATCGCAAAGAAACTAAAGTTCAATTATTTTGGGGTTTACGAATATTCCCATTCAAAGGATAATATCCTTACATATATCAAACAGCCTGAACATTTTTATGATGATTGGGAGGAAAACGGCGGTATTTTGGTCGTTAAGTATAGGCCCGAAATGACGGAGAAAGACAGATATGTCGTTCTTCATTGTGTCGAAGTTGGAAACAACGGAAACATTTTCTCTGTTGATATTTCAAGTTTGAACAAAATTCCTGAAATTGTTGACTGACCAAATAAGTTTGGCATAGTTTTTGATAATATTACGGTGTAACTTTAAAATTAATCTAAATGAGAACTGAAGAAATTAACATCAACTCAAACTCTTTTGAGTTCAACGGAAAAAAGTACGATTGTGAGCCTGTTGTTGAACGTGACAAGAAACTTATTATGGCAGAGGCCGAGGAATCCCATAAAGAGGCCATTGAAGAACTGTACGAGAAAGATTCATTGGCCCCGCATCACGTCAAACTGTATGTTGATGACAACAACTGGCCACTGTATCTGATGGTCATCTACATCATCAACTACAAGGACAACAAGGGCGGAAGATACGCCTGTGGCGACTATTACCCGATTGACAACAACATTTCAAAGGTTTATCCTCATCCTTTTCAAACAAGTATTTGTTGGTAATTGGATTTTTGGCATGATTTTTGTATATTCATAGTAAACCTCAAAAATTTGAATTATGACAAAAGAAGAAATCTACAATGCACTTCACAAAATTGATGTGATTGCTGAACTTGAAACAAAAAACGGATTCTTTTATATCGAAAATTCTATTGATGAATATCATTCACGTGCAACTTCATACCACAAAACACTCAAAGAAGCTGTTGATGCACTGATGGAAAGCAGTGATTGGTTCTGCCCTAAAGGTACAGGAACAATAGTTTTCCAAGAATACGGATTAAATGGTAAAACTGTATCTATCTATAGCGGTGGATGGGAAAACGAATTTGGTAAACTTTGGATTTAAAAATTATAATTATGGAAACCAACAAAGAAGTAAAGATGCCCACTTGGGTAAAAGTGAAAAAGGGTGATGAATTCACCGAAGATGTGTTCTTCGCAACTCACGAAGACCTTGTTGAAAAAGGCCGTTATTCAAATATGCTCTATGGCAAAGGTTGCCATGCTAAGGAAGATGGCTATATTTTAAGCCGTGAATCATTAACTAAAATCCCGATTGAACAATGAGCAGAAGACTTGATTCTTTTAAAAAAGGTGAGTGGATTGTCACTACCGATGGAAAAATTGCTCAAATACTTGAGGAAAAAAACGAATACGGCAATGTGAAATTTTCAAATGGTTATGTTGAATGCTCTTATAATGGAGGCACAGAAGCATATCCATTAACATTGCACACAAAAGTCATTGCTGAAGGCATTGATGACTACTTTACAAAGTTCGTCAAAAAAGGCTTATTGTTCCCCAAAACAGGTAGAAAACTTGAGGAATTTGGCTATCGCCTTTTGGAACTTCCTGAAACAGAAAGCCATGAAAAATATAGAGCAATCTATAATGAAATGGATGCCTATATGCAAGAACTTGAAGAACACATGAAATATTTTAAAGATTAACTTACATGAGTGACCTTGTTTCTTTTGAAACTTCAAAATTATTGAAGGAAAAGGGCTTTCATGCCCCATGTAAAGCATGGTATGCAGAATATACTTCCATGTATGGTGGTGAAAAATACGAAGTTATACAATTTGATGATAGAAACCGTTTTGAGCCACAATATAAATTTATTTGTTCTGTGCCAACTTTCTATCAAGTTATGACATGGCTTATTGAAAAACACAATTTGTTCATTTCAACAATACACCTTGATAGAGGATGGTTTTCTTATATAGGCGGAGCAAAAATTGATGACGGAAAGTTATTCATTGATTGTGAAAGCCGAATTGATAATTACGACATACCAATTTGCGAAACTTACGAAGAAGCAATGGAAACTTCAATTAAATATTGTCTCGAAAAACTAATTTAATATGAGTAAAACCACAATTTTAACCATCATTGGATGGATTCTTTTGATTGTTGGATGGTGCGTAATAAAAGCAGCCCCATTGGTCGCTGCTATTATTTTTTTTGTGGCATTTTTTATCTTTGCAACTAATATTGTTAGACTACACAAAGAAAACCATTAGAATCCATGAGTAAACTGACTAAATCAGAAAAACTACGCTTGAAACTCAATATTGAATCACATGAAGATGCGGTTCAGTATATTGGAAAGAAGTGTAAGAAACTTTCTGGAAAACCATTCAAAAGCCAACTATGGGAAAATACCATTAAAGACGTTGGTGTTATTACAGGAAATGACGGAAAAGAAAAACTTGCATTCTCATTTATTGAGGATGATTCGTTGGTTTCCTGTAAAATGTTATATATAGCGGAGGAATAAATATGAAAGTTAATTTTAAATATAATGTTGGTGATACGGTATTACTGAAAAAGTTACCATCGTATCAAAACATGCAATACGGTAAGTATGTACTTGAAAGTGAATTTACGCCAAAAGAATATAAAATTTCAAGATGTAAATGTACAATTAAAGCAAACAATATTGTAAATGTGGTTTACAATTTATACGCCTATTGTGATGAGTACATTCAATTTCATAATTGGATACCTGAAGAAGATTTGGAAGGAACGCCTAATGAGCATGAAGAAACTATTGAATTCATTTCCCACGATAAAGAACTGTTGTCAATTGGTGATACCGTAATAGCAGATGCCTTTTGGGGTGATTATGAAGATTCACATTTATCACCAAGTCTTACTTTCACGTATGTTGGTACAATTGTTGGATTTGAGTATGAAATAAATGAAGCAAAAAAGATTATAAGAACTGCCTTAGTCGAAAGGGGTGACGGAACTAACCATTTTGAATTTACTCCATATCTTGTGAAAAATATGGATGAAAAATTTGCATTTGAATACGTAAAGTTCTGTAAAAAAGAAAGATTCAATCCAATAAAAGAAGCAGAAAGAAAATATGGTGCAAACCATATAGTTTTACTACAAGGAATACATCTTTGGGGTACAGTTATTAACATGTACAACAATTGGAGTAAATATAGGGATGGCGGAAAGAAAAAATATTATCCAAGAAAGAGAAAACCGGCAGACCCATTAAAGGCTGACATAAAGAAACTGTTAAAGTCTTTGTCTAAAGAACAAAAAGAGGAATTGAAAAAACAATTACTTAAAGATTAATGACATGACAAATATGGAAAAGTATTATATGTTACCTAAACACTTGATTAACAAGGATAATATTGATGTGTATTGTGATTGTAATTATACAGTACACGTAACATTTTCTCAAGAAATCAAGGATGAACTTGCTAAATGGCCCGAAGAAAAAATGAAAGACATTTTGGATGATGTAAAAACATCAGCAGAAAATGTTGGATTGCACACTCCATATTCACTTGAAACAATGGAAATAATTTATGAGTCTATTGTATGCACATTGAATCAAATGTATTAATTTAAATTTTAAACACAATGGATAAAAAAGAATTAATCAAAGAAGTTATTGAAGATTTTACAGAAGAATTTCATAACAAACTCGAAGAAGAAAAACTAGAAGTGCCTGAAATCACAGATGATGATATTGAAAAGGTTATCAATGAATTTTTCAAAAAAGAAAACCTTACAGCAGCCGAAAGATATTTGTCTGATGTTCTTGATGAGTATGTAGAAGATACATACGAAAAGATTAATTGGAGCCTTGATAGGGATGCTATTAAAGAAACAGATGAATATAAGGCATGGAGAAGGCACAGCGATGTTTCAGGAGTTTGGTATAAATGCCGTTACGACTGCAATTTATCCAAAAATTGGGTAGAAGTAAATGGTAGGGCGCATACTGCTGAAGAGGCTGCTAAAATTGCAGCTGACAAATGGTGTGAACTTATATTTGGTTGGCATTTACAAGACAATGGCGCACTGAATGAAAGCCATGGTTGTGGATTTCCTGCTTGTGCCCTAGCTACAATCCTTGCTAATGATGCAAAAGCCGACATTACTGATGAAATGAAACAAAAAGCCCATGAATTATTCCAAGAATACTACAAGAGGCTTATCCATTTTGGAGAAACATATGACATGGATGACATTGAATGGCTCAAAACAACATTGAAGAGCAAAAACAATGAATACGATTGGAAATACGGATTCAATATTGACATGTATTGTGATTATGACCCAAGTTGGGCCATTTACCTAATCCTCGAAAATGCAGGAATCCCTGAAAGAAAAATCCATAGTATTTGCCCATGGAAAACAGGTATCTCAATAAGACCTGAAGACTATGCCGTAATGTATAGAACTTATCAACATACAGATGAACTATGACCAATGAAGAAAAAAAAGGTATAGCAAACTGGTTCATACTTTATTGTAAAAGAAACAAAATTAATAAGCCCACAAAAGATATTGTTGAAGACTTCATATCCACTTATTCAATTGATATTGACTGTGAGTATTTAATGAATGTCAAAATATGACGAAAGAAGAAGAAGATTTATTATCCAAAGACCTTTGTGCAAGATTAAAATACCATCCATTTATTAAGGGTAAAGAAGGCTATGCAATTAATGAAGGAAGACTTACAGGTGTTTTTACATCAGGAATTGTAATTATGACTGGTGGCGGCAGTCGGCATCATTATTTTTGGAAGGAAGCAAAACCGTATCTTCGTTCATTGTCAAAAATGACTAAAGCAGAAAAAGAAGAACTATTCCAATTGATGGGTAATGGAACCGATGTGGAAAGAATTGATTTCTACAATGAACATCATCTTGATTACCGTGGACTTATTAGAAAAAGAATTGCCCTTGAAGCACCAAAAGATATGTATAAATTATAATATATGGATATTTTAAGCGTTATAGAAGAGTACGAAACTCTATTGAAAACAAAAGAGGATGTTGAAACTTATTTTGAAGAGCATCCTGAAGACTTAAAGGTATTGTTTATTGACAAATGCTTTATCATTAAAGGCTTTGATTATAGAATATTCATGTACAAGGTAAAGCACGTTCTTACTGATTGTGGCCGACCTAAATATATCCAAGACTTTGAATTTGAACATGGATATAAACTCTACGATGTTGAGCATGAATTAACCGAACATTGCTCATACTGGGAAAAAATAATATATTCCATAAATAACTATAGATTCATGAAGACATCAAACCTTTATGACATATATAAATCCATGGAAGAAGTAAGCGAAGAAAAATTCTTTGAGGAACTTGAAAAAGAAACCCATATTAAGAACATTAGAGAACTACCACATTTTAATAATCTAACAACTGTTTTTGACGGAAACAAAGAAAATGACAATGAAAGATGGCCACTTAGTTAGTTTGGCATGATTTTTGTATATAATCAGTAAACAACATTAAAATCATAATTATGGATAAAAACACATACTATCTCGCACATCCAGAAAAATTGTTTGAAAACGAAGAAGACGAAACTTACTTCACACAAGCAGAAGTTTTACTTGGAATGCTTCCAACGTTTTATAACCATAGGCTTGATAGAAATATGCTTATTGAAAACATTTGTGCAAAAACAAACAATTATTTGGATTTCACAAATGAAATTATGAAAAGAATGCTTGTATATAACAAATACAATGAAATTCTTATTGAAGCAAAGTGCGAAAAAGATACCGAATTGTTGCGAGAAGAAATCAGATGTGAAGAACAAGAGAAAGCAAATGAACGAGTACAAAATTATTGTGACCATCATTGGGGCTATAAAGAATGGGTTGACTCTTGTTACTATAAATGCACTTGTACAAAATGTGGAAAGACTGAATATTTTTATGAAAGGGATTAAAAGTCTGGCATGATTTTTGTATAATAGTTCAATGTAATTAAAATTCTAAAAATAAAATGAAAAGAGATTGTTGGATGGACCCTTATGGGAACATAACATATGTTGAAGAGTTCAAGCACGAAAAAGTTGCACAAGAGATTCTGAAAGATGAGTTTCCCATGGATGGAAACAGACCAATTGATTTTGATGATTGGGAGGAGCGTGGATTTAGTGAGTGCTTCCAAGAAACTCTTGAGAAGAGAGGTTGGATAAGATTCTCCACCACAATTGACAGATGGAGTTGTGAGCATATTATCGGATATGAGGATGATTATCCAAGACCAACAAAGGCTCAAATAGACAAAATGTATGAGCTTACAGGATTTTACTATTATGATGATTCTACGTATAGCAGATTCTTTAACTTTGACGAAATTTAAATTTTAATTATATGGAAAAGCCTATTAAAAATTGGAAATTATTGGAAAGCGGCATTAATGTTGTTGATGCCCTTAACGCTCTTGAAACCCAAACCTACAAGGGAAAAGAAGGTATCTATGCTATCAAAAGCGAAAATGGCCGATTTATCACTCCATTCAATTGTGATGCAAATAATTCCATGGACAAAGCGACCAAGATGTCAATTTTTGACATTAAAAGCCCATGGATGATTCTTGTACCTGATGATGAGCGAGAAAAATTGACCAATGAAATGGCTCAACTATTGAAACGTTCAAATTGGACCGATTTAACATATCAACATATTGACCATCTTAATTTACCTAAAATGTGGGAATATGTCAGCGAAAAAATTGGTAGTGATGAAAAACTCATCTATAAAACCATGAAGTGGTTCTTTGGAAACGAAATCTACAAAAACAAATAATCCATGATTACAAATTCTAATCACCTGTTCGTATCATACGATGAACTTGAAAGCCTTTTCAATGAGGCCCTTGAAATCGAAATCAAAGAATGGAAAGAAGAAAAAGAAAGATTCTTCAAAGACCCATTCAATAAGAAACAAAGAAACACTGGCAACTATATGCCAAACGCAATCTTTAGACTTTGGCTTACTATTCCAAAAAACCTTGTTACCACAGAAACATTCAATAAGTTGAAGAACGAAATTGAAAACGCTGGTTGGACCATCCATGACTACAGATGGAGAAAAGACGAAAGAACTGAAGAAGACCAAATTTTTATCCATATCGAAAAAAAGTAAAACCATGGAAACCGTATTTACATTAAGCATTATTGGTTGGATACTCACCTTTATTGGTTGGGGACTTAACCTTTCCAATATGAAAAATTACACAAAAACAAAAAACACAATTGCTATTATCAGTTTTAGCATTGGACTAATTTTGTTTGTAATTTCAATGACTATTTGTTTCACAATGCTATAAACCCATGAAAAGATTATATAAAGTCGAAGGAAGTAGTTTCTATGATTCAAGGTTTATCTGCATCATCCTTGCAGATGAAATGCCACCACATCATTATGGTATTGGTGGAATGTTTGTTAGTAGAAGCGAAACTGACGAATACATGGAATGGAAAGAACTAATTAAAGACGTAATTGAAGATTACGAATACGATGGCTGTTGTAAAGTCAATCATATCTATGACTACACAATCCATGAACTGAACGTTGATTTTGGTAGAATCCAATTCGAAGCTGTAGGCTATAATGAAAATGATTATCTACCTATTGTCGTTTCTTTCGATAAATGGTATATTGAATAACAAAATTTTTGGAACCCATGAAAATAATTAATGCTTTAAAGAAACTCGGAGATAAGTTTTATTTAAATTTTAATGACTTTCTCAAAACAGGCGGTGGCTATACACTATTTGTCATCGCATTGGTAGCAATCGCAATGGCCGTTGTATCGCACTATTACCTACTTGGATTTAACCTTGTGTGGTTCCTGTGCTTTGAATTGCCATTGTATATCTTTTGCGGTTGGGCCCTATGGAAAGCCCTCAGGATGTATAACCAAACCCTGGCCGATATAGAACAAAACGAAAAAGAACGTAACGAAAGAAAATCCCATGAAGTACATTAAACGATTCCTCAACATCATTTCCATTATCCTAAAATTCTTCGGTAAATTACTTGCAATGTTAGGATATGTATTACTCGTTGCCATACACATTGTCTTGGCCATCTCAACTACACCAATCGTTCTAATACTACATCTTTTAGAACTTGTCACTGTACGATTCTTCTATTACGTTGCAACAGGAAAGAAATACTCAGACACATACAATAAATTCGTTGACTTGTGGATTTGTACAATATGCCTCGAAAAACCAATCCTGAATAAAAAGAAACAAGAAGAATATTACCGTTTCCTATATAGTTTATTTGACCGTGAAAAATATTTGACTTATTTGGATTACAAATACGGAACCCTATGGGAAAATATACAAAGTATTGACCTTAAATTAAAATACGAATGAATAACTTTACAATACCAAAATACGTTAAAAGACTCCTGCAAGGTTCTATCTTACTTGATGAACCATATAGGATAAAAGTATTCTCCAATAATAAGGTCGGTGGAGAAAAAGGCTTCCTGAAGGAAATTGAAAAATTTCTTGAGTGGTGCAAAAGATGGTATGCCGATGCAACCATCATCGAAGATGGAATGTGGTATAAAAAATACCCAACAGCACAGTCAGCCTATAACCACAACCACCATAACTATTTCATTCTGGAAATCACTGACCCCGTTATGCTAAAACTTGAAAAAGAGGGTATTGTAAAATAGTATAAAAGTAATATCATTTTGATAGCATTCTTATACACAAATTGTAATTTATATTTTCAGATGGGTTGTTTAATTTAAATTGCAATTTTATTTTAAGAGATTAAAAATGAGAAAGTTATAAGTGCCTGATAATCAGAACATTCGTAAAACACTGATAATCCGAGTGGTATAAAGTGGGAAAATGTGGAGTTTTTAGCACATTTCTCCCTCTTTTTTTTTGTACAAAATCGGGCATGAATCAAAATATAACTTTCGAATATTTTCTGCCTGAAAAATATGGATGATTTTTATTGGAATTTTTTTGCTTGGGCCCTGTGGGAAAAGTGCCAATCCATTTGTGGCTTGTGGGAATTTCAATTAAAATTTTTAATTTAGAAACAAACTAAATTACAATTACAATTAAAATTTAGAATGGTTCTAAATAACTGTGGCTCATGGCATTAGTGTGGAAATCTATTTTGCACAAAAAATATTTAGACAAAATCGTCAGACACGATGGATTATAATTTTAATTAGAAATTTAAATTGTTAATTATAATTTTAATTATGGGATTAGGATTGTAATTATAATTTTAATTATTAATGCTGAGCAGGGCATGGGTGGATTATAATTTTAATTGTAAATAAAAAAGGGCCCTTGTGAGACCCTTGCTTAATTTTAATTTTAATTATCCTCTGTTTTATCAGGGGATTCTTCGACTTTATTTGGCACGGTAGGAGAATTATCGTTAGAATACTTTCCGAATCCCTTGGCCTTGTCTATAAGACCTGCCGCTTGGATGAGGAAGAATATTGCTGCGAATAAGAGAATGAAGTTGAGCAATGCAGAAGCGAAAGCGGCTGTCACTGCGAAGTAGAAGCAAGCAATACTTGCCACAAAAAGTACGAATGTGAGTAAATCATTTAAAAATTTGTTCATATAAAATTAAAATTAGATAATAATAAATAGTCGGTAGATATATTAAAAAATTATAATTTTAATTAAAAAAAATAAAGGGTATGCTGGAGTCTACTCTACTATTCGCTTTTTACGTGTTGGAGTCTACTCTCCTACTCACAGTTTTGCGTTCAGCCCCTGTGTGGCATTTGGCCATCCAATTGTTTAATATGTTTCCGATATTACGGCGGTGACTTATTCATAACACTGCAATGTATATCAAAAACCGTGCCAAACTATGCAGGACCAGTACGCAATTGCGTATATTATAAAAAAAAATTGGGCCCTTCTTGCGAAAGGCCCACAAAAATAATAAAAAAAACTCATTACGTATGCTATGCGTTACATACCATGGTTTTCCATATACACAAGGGAATCATAAATCTCATCTACGGGATTTGGCCCATTAGGTAAATTACAATCATGGATAATTGCATTTTTAATTTCAATATTTGTCCATGAATTTTTTCCTTTTTGTTTTTTAGTGAGCCCGATGGATTGTCCACCTTCAGTACGAATGATTTGGTTAATCATTTCGAGGGCTCTTTCTTTGGCTTGTTCTCTTGTGACCATTTTAATTTTAATTATTCTTTAGTGCGACAATTTTGATGAAAGTTCTTTGGCTTTTGCAAGATACCATTGCTCTTTGTTGAAGTCTTCCATGAGTTTCTTTTGCATGGCTTCCTTAGTATCATCTTCGGCAGGTTTTGTGCCCATGCGCATGCGATACTTATAGGCGGTCATTTTGCACCACTCCATGGTTGCTTTCGTACCCCAAATCTTTTCCATCATATCAACAACTTCTACATCGTAGTTGTTGTAATGCTTAGGATGGTTGACCATTTCATATTCGCCATTGTCATCTTTCTTAGTCATGTCCTTTGCTCTTCTTACTGACTGAACGAGTTGTTCAACTCTGTCAACCTTTTCAGATGGTTTTGATTCTGGTCTTGGACGGTGGATACATGAATTAGGACCATACTTGATACTTGTTTGTAATCTTCCGATTAATTCTGCTTCTTTATCATTCATAGCTATGTATAATTTTAATTGTTATTTAAAAATCGAAATAATGTTCTTCCTGTAGGATAGCGCTGTCATCAGGCTTATCCTGATTACCGGGAACACTGTTAACTCTTTCGAGTTGGGTAATGCCATGGTCCTGTACATAATATACGTACCACAGTTCTCCATTGATGTCACAGGTATATCTGTGAATCTTACGCCAACCGAATTCAGTGTTAACTTTGATGGTCATCACATCGCTTGGTTCGACTTCGACTACAGAACCTTCGACCCCGCATCCACATTCACATCCTGTAAGGACCATGGTGAATGCTAATATTAATACAAATACAAGTTTTTTCATAGTTTATAATATACAAAAATTTTAATTAAACTTCAATTTTTTCAAGTAAAGATTTCAACCTGGCTTCAGCACCTTTCCTGAGTTGTCTGACTCTCTCAGATGTTAAGTTAAGCGCCTCACCGATTTCGATGTTATTGCAAGGCTTATTGTAGTCGCCCATGCCATAAGCCATCTTAATGATTTGTGCCTCACGCTCAGGGAGCCTTGAAATTGCCTTGGCTACTTCGTAAGCGGTGTCACTCTTCCTGGTTTCGACTTCGTAGTCATTCTCAGTAGACGCATAGTCTGTGAAATCCTTGGACATCTCGAATGTGTAGTTATCGTCTTCAGAACCATCAGTGGTGTCTTCAATTCTTTCAATTGTGGCTCCATAAATGTCATTTCTGTCAGCGAGTTCGATGCCATATTTCTCGAACAGGATGTCTTCCACTTCGAAGATAGTAGGCTTACGGCCCTGAGTTCTGTAGAATTCCTCTTCAATCTTCTTTACCTTAGGAGTAATCTTTGCATTGTTTGCAGGACGCACCACAAGGTTCTCATCATCCAGGAAGTGCTTGATTGCTCTACGGACGTAGTACTGTGCATACGTCATGAACTTATTATCCTTGGTGATGTCGAAGTTGTCAAACGTCTCGTACATACCGATGGTTCCGACATTGATGAGTTCAAGCAGCATTCCATTGTCGCCATTGGAATAACAGTTGGCTATGTCATAGAGGAATCTTTGATGTGACATCACAATCTTCTTCTTGATTTCAGTCTTCTCTGCTTCAGACGTACCATCGGCGTAGTACTTCACAAGCAGGTCTCTCTCTTCCTCAGGAGAGATAGGTTTGCTCTTGGAGCCCTTGATGTCAGTCAAGTAGGCAACAACGAGGTCATCCTTTTTTCTGATTTTATTGTAACTCTTCACATTAATCATATTATTAAAATTTTATTTTTAAGCTTCAGGAATGGTTTCTTCTTCGTAATTCTTAATTAACTTATCCAATTGTAAGTACGTAAGATGGAAGCCTAATTCATAGACATTCTTCTTCAGACCTTCTTCATGTGCTTCCTTACAAGCATCTCTCCATTCCTTGAGTTCTTTAACTAAATTTTCTTCAGGTGTCATAATTTTACTTTTTTCTTACCCTATCAAATATCGTGCCAGACTATTCGATTTGGCATTAAAATTTTAATTTGTTCATAATTTAATATAGAATGAACACCACAATATTCAACAAAAACCGTGCCAGAAATTTCAATTAGATAAAAAAAAAGCACGAAATTCGAGAATTCCGTGCAAACAAACACACATTGTTCCATGATTTAAAATCGAAACTTGCCAAGCAAGAGGCTCATGGAAGCCTGGGTGTACGGTTGTCCTATACTCCACCAATTAGTTTTTCAAACAGAAGCGAAACTAATAAAACTCCATAAGTTTCAGAAAGCGAGAAAAACCGATGTATCATTTAGCGCTGTGTACTTTCCAAGGTTTTCACGCCCAAGTCTCTGGTCTTAGCAGCCGTATCTAAGGGCTGTGCGCCTAGACTTGGAGAGAGTGCGCATCTCATCATCTTTGAATTAACTAATTACATTAATTTGATTTTGAGCTTTGCTGTACGCTTTCTTCAAGTAGCGGGAGAAGGATTCGAACCTCCGACCTCAAGGTTATGAGCCTTGCGAGCTGCCTCTGCTCCACCCCGCATCAATATCAAAGAACTAATCTTGTCTCAATTGTGGACTCGGACCACTGTGTTCCGTACTTACGCTATCCAAGGCACGGGCGTTACACTCTAACCTGAATTGAGCCGGAGGTTTTGTTTTACTTCAAACAGACCTACCTAACTGTTTTGAACTTAACTTTAAATTAAATTGGCTTGCTTCTCAGCAGTCTATGTATAAATTTGATTATTTTCATGTTATCAGAAAACAGTATGACAAACAAAAACCCTCTCTTTGTGTATTGAATAGTTGCTGTATGTTTTCTTCTAACGTTATAAATATACAATTAAATTTGAAAAAAAACAAATTTTTTCGTATTTTTTTTATTTTTTTCTTGTCGGGACGGTAGGAATCGAACCTACATGTAACCAATTACCGTTTCAACAAGGTATAAGCTTGAGCGGATACGCCCCGTCAGTTATGGATAAACTTAACCTTGGACTTCTCCGGTACGCTTCCCTTGAAATAATGAGAATAGTTGAATTGATACCCATGCTTGGCCTTATTTCTCATTGTAATTACTGTGATGGTATCGTTATCAATGTGGCAGAGCATTACGTTGACCATATCTACCGTCAGGGTATCGTTAGCAAGTCCAAGTGTAAAACAGGAACCGCCATCCCCCAGGTTGAAATGATAAGTTGAATCATCAATTCTATTGACATCAACCTGAGCATCAATCTTTGCTTGCTCAGCAAGTTCCTGTCGTTCTCTTGAATCCTGAATTGCAAAATACAATACAGCACCAAGAGCAGCGATTCCAAGAATCATAATAATCACTAAAATTTTTGAGAGTTTACTTTCGTTTTCCATGGTTAAAGTTTTAGATTAAAGTTTTAATTGTAGCGGGAGCGGGACTCGAACCCGCACGGACGGTTAGTCCAGAAGATTTTAAGTCTGCCGTGTCTACCAATTCCACCACCCCGCCATAAATGCATACGCAATTGCGTATATTATTACTGTGGGAGATGAGGGATTCGAACCCCCGACCTGCTGGATGTAAGCCAGTTGCGCTGTACCGACTGCGCCAATCTCCCAAGTTTGTTACGTTGATGTACGGTCCATCTCTTTTATAACACCATAGGCGCAAATGGAAAGCCGGCCTCCATTCACTCGGTGTCACCCTCGTTGACTACCCATTGGCTTGAGTAGCCCCGGTACGTAACATAACAGAAGAGGATGCCTTGCCAAGTCGGGGTCTCTAATTTTAATTAGAAACATCCTCTCTGTTTGTGGTCCCTCCAGGGTTTGAACCTGGGACCTACTGATTATGAGTCAGTTGCTCTAACCAACTGCGCTAAGGGACCAAATGCATGGATTTGTTGTTGATAGTAGTAAACCCAAGAACACTACTTCGTGGTATCACCCACTAACGTATTCAGGCTACGCTGAGCCCCCCACATCTCCTTGCATTGTGGGCAGCAATGCGGTTAGTAACAAACATAGCCGCCAAGCGAGTACTGTTTAACGCCAAAGTACTTGAAACGAGCCAACGTTGCTTGAGCGGCATAAGGGAATCGAACCCTCACCCCCAGCTTGGAAGGCTGGTATACTAAACCGTTATACGAATGCCGCATTCGATAGAAAAGTGCTTACTACTATGCTTCATAAGCACTTATTAAATATACAATTTTAATTTCTTAATATCAAATATTTTTTTAGTTAAACGATACGCAATTGCGTATATTTTACTTTTTCACTGCACGTTTGGCCTTTATTGTTTCTCCGTGACCGAACAAGTCATAGAATTTGTCAATGATATTTGATATTGCTGGCCAATCGTACAATCCATTTGCTGCGCCTCCTGCTACGAGACCGAAACCTGCACCAATTAAGTAATCAACCCAGCCTAATCCGAATGTCAACCCGCCTGTTAAGACTGTCAATACTCCGCATAATATTGCTACGACCCATGATATGATATGCTTTGCATTTGCATTTTCAATATCGAAAGCACCGTTAATAGCACCAGTGATAACTGTTGTACTTGCAATAATGGTAGGGATAAAGATTAAAAGTTGTTGCAGTAAAGCTGCTATTGTAATCGCCATACTAATTTATTTATTAAAAGTTATTATTAAACTCCTAAAAAATAAATAGTATGACAATTATAATTTTACGGAATAATCTTTGAAATTTGCATGAACGTATCAGGATATTCGTCTTCGCAAGATGAGAATGTTGCCTTCAACGTGTGTTTTCCGTCACAAGACTTCATTTCAAGGTATCTTGATTCCGACCTCATAAGGAAGTATCCAATCTTCAAATAATCGGGCAACTTGGTAATGATGTTCATGATTCGTGCGCCAAGCGTGGACATTCCATAGTTTCTTGACGAAAGATAGAGAGCAATCAAGTCGCCACTATTGTTGAACGCATAGATGTTGTTTCTTGCCATCCAAAACATTTTGAGGACGTTATTCAAGCCCAAATCTTTCTCCCAAAAGTCACTTGTGGGCATACAGAAATGGTCTTGGGTCACCGGCAGGTAAATGTCTGTTCCAATGACAATGAAATACAGAACGCCACCGCATCTAACTTCTGCCTTATAGACATCAACGTTATTGAAACACTTGGGAGTGGTAGGTGCGCCACTGCAAACAAGTTTTGGTGTTTTATCAACCATGTATGATGAGCCGTAGCCACAATCAGCGAGAACCTTGTTGATTTTGGTAGTGTAGTCTTTGACTTCCTCAGCCTCAACTTCACGCCATTCAAGCCAATCAACGCCACTGATGCTTTTTTGAACAATCTTTTTAAATTTTTCGACAGCCTCTTCTTTTGAAGATGCTTCAATGCCATCTCTAAAAATGCAGGACAGCATAGTTCCGCCAACGTTATACTTCATAATTTTAATTTGTGTGTTTGTTAATGTTCAATTTAATTAGTAATCAAAAACCGTACCAAAGTACGCATTTGCGTATATTAATCGGTAAAATATTCTTCATGGCCATCCTCGAAGCGCAAAGCGCAAGCCGCTGACTTCCATTTGTAACGTAGGCCACAAACAACGCCTCTACCAAAGGCCATTGCTTCTGCCATGTTATTGACTTCGATGGTGTCCCATTGGCTGTATCTTGTTTCCAAGATTTTCCCGCCTTTGTCGTTTGTCTTATAGGTGCAAAGAGTTACTTGTACTTTCATTGTAATTTTAATTTTAAGTCCATGCAAATTGCCAATCTAACTTTTTGAAGGTATCCTTCATTTGAACGTACTTTTCATAGTTAGGCTCATCCTTGTCCAAAAGGTTTCGCTGTCCATGTTTGGAGAGTTGGCTAATGGTCATAATGTTAGTTCCGTCATGGTGATAGCCATAGACAATGACTTCGCCATCCTTAAACTGAATCTTATAATCCAAATAGTCATTGGAAGACCGCAAGGCAAATTTGATAGCCTCGGTCAATGAGGTGAAAACTTGCTCAATGTAGCCTTTTCTATGGCCATTCCAAAGGCCAAGGTCAAAGGTAATCATGTAAAATCCATGCTCAGCCTTTGAATAGTGGAGATTATCAAAGAAGTTATCGTAATCAAGTTCAGCCTCTTCGTAAACCCAACTCCAATAATCTTCTGAATCCTCTTCTGAAGGCTCCATTTCGTTTTCCTTGCACCATTCAAGGTAGTTTTCATAGGAATAATCTTCATCATATCCTCTTCCACCACTTTGAATTAAAGTGAAGTCCTTTTTATTAAATTCTTGTTTTGCCATGATTTTAATTTTTAGTCAAGTTCTCCGATTTCGTCAACTTCCATTTCATCACCATCAATGACTTCATTGTGGGTTCCTTCCCAACCACATTCGGGGCAAACATAGTCCGTATTTGCGGTTTCATAATTGTAATTGGATTCGCCTTGAACAAACTCATGGCCACATTCGGGACAATACATTTTCTCTTCCATAGTGTTATGTTTTTATTGGTTAGACTTACTTTATTATATCAAAAACCATGCCATTTTTCAACTTCATGGATTAAAATTTTTATTTTTTTTCGGGCATAATGTTCACTACAATATAGCACAAAAATCATGCCAAACTATAAAAAAAAAGCGGCACTTTTTCAAGCACCGCTTCCAAAATATTTAGTGAACGCTTTCAGCCTTATTCTGCTTCGTCTTTGAAAAGTGAATTTACTTCCTCAACGAGTTTGTCCATGTCTTGGAGGTCAGCATCATCCAAAATCAGTGTGCCAACATAATCATCAAAATCATCGCCAATGAATACATCGTAATAGCCATCGCCATCGCTTGAAGGCTCAATGCAAGCCTCGCCATAGTCGGATTCGACAACAATATGGATTCTCGGCAGTCCCCAATCTTCGGCAGTGTCGCAGATGGTGTCCCAATAGTTGCCGTATTCCACCAAATCGGATTCAATTTGTTCGGCAAGTTCTCTCATTTGCTCATCGGTTACTTTGGCAGTATCAAAGCCCTTTGAACGTACATCGGTCTTTGAAACACAGGTAACAACGTAGTCGCCTAACATTTCAGTAGGCACAAGAAGAAATTCGCCTTCTTCATCATTGCTGACGATAACGCCAACTCTCGTTTTCAATCCCTCATAGGATTTTTCAAGTTGAGCAATACCTTCGTTTTCGGACTTGTTAATTCTCTTGTAATACATATTATTTAATTTTAATTGGTTAGACACTTTAATTATAATCAAAAACTATGCCAAATTACCACGGAATAGGAAATTCCATGAAAAATAATTTTGCTGCATATTCATATTGGAAATTTTGTTCTTCCAATACATTGCAATACTCTTTGAAATAAAATTCCTCATCTTCGGACAAAAGATTCATGGGAAGGGTATCATCCCTATCTTGGCAAGAAATATCTCGGTCAAGAAGGCTATTGACTGCAACCTTTTCTTTTGATTCGTCAAAGATATTGATATAGCCCCAATCATTGAATTGGACTACATAAAAGGACTTGCCTAATTTGTCACTCCAAAACTTGAAGAGAAATCCGTTTTCAAGTTCGATGTTTCCAACTTCTTTAATCATAGTTCTTATAATTTTAATTGGTTATACTTATTTCCTTACAAATATCATGCCAAAATTAGCACTCTACATACCAATATCCGTTAAATTGTTCTTTGTACCAATCGTAAGATTCATCGTAAGGGATTCTATCTTCATGGGAAATTTCGTGCTTTCTTATTTCTACTATATCACAACCTACCATTTTTTCAATCCTTTCCTCAACAATTCTATCCATTACGCTGAAATGGCATTGTTTAATCTCGTTAAGGAAATGTTCAAGTTCTTCAATATTGTGTGCCACAAATCCACGAACACCCATTTTGAAAACAATAGGAAAATAGTATTTGCCACTTCTAACATCGTACTTATAATATACTGAATAGTGATTGTCGAAAATCTTTGCTCCACTTAACCTTGCGCCATTCAAACCATTTGCAAGTTTAAGGGCTTGCCAACCATAAGGCTCATTGGCACAATTCCAACCAATCAATTCTTTGAATTTGTCTCTTGAAATGTAATTTTCCATAGTGTGTGTTTGTTTAATGTTCACTGCAATATACCACAAAAACCGTGCCAAAAAGAGAAAAGCAGTACAAAAAAATGCACTGCTTTTCAAAAAAATGTGTATTAAGAAAGGAGGTTATTTCAGTTCCGTTTCGTAGAGTTTACCCCACCACCAATCCATGTGGTCAATATCATGGATTTCAACGTAATTGTCTTTTTCGACAATGACAAGTTCTTTCTCTTCGTAGTATTGCAAAAACTCTTCTTTGACATATTCAAGTGTGTCTTTGAGGTCTTGCTTTGCTTTTTCCTTGCTGTCGAAGGCTGCAATGGCAGGAGCGGAATCATGGTCAACGTACTTGCAGTTCACATACTGACAATTTGTCACATAGACAACTTGGTCATAGCCGCTTTTTTCAGCCTCTGCAAAGAATTGTGAAAGGTCATTGAAAGAGACACTAAACCAATCCTTGTCAATTTTTGGGGCTTTGTAATCGTGGACTTCTACAATGCTGTTGTCGAAAGAAAGAACATGAACATCGTATAATTCTTTGTTGTCGGGGTCTTCAATGCTCAGCAAGCAATAGATACTTCCGCCATGTTTTTCTGCATAGGCGCACTCAATATCGCCATAGACAACAATCTCTTTGTCATCGAAGCAAATAGGCTTACCATCTTCAACAATGATAAAGTCTCGCTTGTACTTGTTCATCATGGCACGAGTTTCATCTTCTTCAAGGTTGAGCAAAACGCACCATGAGTTTTCAAACGAAACATCTTCGTTGTTGATATAGTCAAAGAGATTTCCAACGTTTTCAAAGAACGTTGATTGTGAACGGCTTGACATATTGTAGATGCTTAAATCGTTGCCGAATTGAGCAAGAAGCATCATAAATACTTTCTTTGAATCTTCTTTTTCGGTAGTGTCGAACATTCTAAACGACTTGTCGGGGTGTTCGATAATTTGATTTTCTTGTGTGCTGATAGGATAAGTAACTAAAATCATAATGTGTGTTTTTTATTGGTTATACGTTATTATTACTTACAAATATCATGCCAAACTATCATCGGCAAAAGTTCCAAATGGACATTCTTTGTCATTGACTACTTCGGTGCAATTATCGAAGCACAGCCACATATCCACGTTGTTGTTAGCCCTAAATTTGTTGAGGGCTGCATTAATGGCATCCTCTTCTTCACATTCGGGCATGGCGTTTTTGTTGATTACGACCCTTGTAGTCAGTTCAAAGGTGACAAGTTTGGCAACCTTTTCGGTTTGCTTTGTCTCTTCTTTGATAACCTCTTTAACCCTTGCTTCTACAAAGGTTTTAAGATGTTCATGGTAACGAGCCGAAAACTGCACGGCTGTCTCATGTTCAAACTTCTCTTTGAAGATTTTAGCCCATTCAAAGGCATACTTTTCAGTGACTTCATTCTTGGTGATGATTTTGTCTTGCAAATCATTGAAAATGGGCGTTGCATAGTTGGCAACATCAATAATGAGAGAGAGAAAATCAATTTCTTTTTCGCTTGAAAACTTACTCATGGTTTATAATTTTAATTGGTTATTTGCTTAATAATAGTACAAAATCCGTGCCAAAGTTGCCAAAGGCACGGATTTTTTTACACACAATATGAAAGATTAGAAAAGATTGTCGTATTGATTTTTAAGTTCATCAATCATGTGGGCAATGTCGCAAGGTTCACCTACAAAGACGATGTTCCAACCATTTTCTTTGTCATCCTCAATGTCAATGTTTCCATAGTTTTGGTAGATAGCATCAACGCCATAGTTTTTGATAACCTTAAAGACAACGTACTTCATTTCATCGTAAATGTGTACCATTTGGTCATGGAACGTTGCGGCACTTCCAAACTTGAATTTGTAGGTGAGAATGTTGGCCATGATTTCAAAGTATTGGTCATCGCTCAACTTGGAACAAAGGTCACGATGATTTTGTGGCAGTTCGTTTTTGTGTTCAGCAACAATAGAGTGCTTTCTTTCGATAACAAAGATTTTTTCGCCTTCGGGCTGTCTATCGTCAATATCCTCCCTAACAAGGTTAATCATGGTAGAATTGCCATCGCAGATAGTCAGCATACCGATAAACCATCTTTGCCACTTCTCCAACTTTTCCTCTTCAACGGGCAAATCCCAATAGTTGAACAAGGTGCAGCGAACATCAATGAATTGTTCACTTTCATTGAGATATTCCAAGATTTTGCCATAGGAAACTTCGTCAGTTTTGCCGCCAAGTTGAGCAAGGGCGTTTTGATACAAAGCCTCGCCAATGACGTGTTCTTGAACAAAGTCGCCTTCGCTTGCAATGGCGTTAAGGTCGCTATCCTTATATTCATTGATAAGATTATAAAGAACATCGTTAAACCTTTCGGGGGTCTTGTAGGTTTCACGGATATAGCCCATGATGTTACCAATAATGACTTCACGCATGGAAACTTCGGTTTTGAAGATTTCCCAAAGAGACACACCTGCATCATCCCTTGCGTAGTCGTAGCCGATGCAAAGGCTTCCATCTTCGTAGCCGTTGGGTGCATCCAATTCTTCCATTGGAATCTCATCGCCACACTTCTTCAAATAATCGTATATTTGTTGAATCATTTGTTTGTGCGCTTGTTCGTGGGACACAAAGGTAAACACCTGCTTTGGTGAAAATGATTCTTGGGTCAAGGTCTCGGTTAATGTGTAGATAATCATAATGTGTGTTTTTTTAATTGGTTAGACGTTTCTATTTACAGCAATAATCGTGCCAAAGGTACGCATTTGCGTATATTATTCGTAATTTTTAATTGAAATTTTGTTTCTTTTACGATTGTAGAGTTTTTTTGACTTATGTACTCTTGAAGGTCGGAGGCTTATAATTTTCCCATGAGCCTTGATTTCTCTTTCTCGGTCAAGTTGGCAAGCAACCTTTACACTATCGTATTTCTTTTTCTTTTTCACTGCTCAACTAAAATTTTATCTTGCGGGTCATCGCTTTGGTAGATGTATGCTTTTTCGGCTTTCTTGGATGAGCATTGCAATCTTGCGTAGTCCATGCAAAGAGCCAAACACTCAAATTCTCTTATTTCTCTATCAACGACTGATAAATCGTTAAGCCATTCTATTGAATATTGTCTCATTCTCCCTGCCCTTCCATGTGCTTATCAATTACTTCTTGTGCTTTTTCCAAAGTTGGGCAATTTACCTCTTCAATATCTTCATAATTGTTAAAGGCAATGTAAGCACTGAAAGTTCCGTCAGACCATTTGCGGATTTGATTCCCTTTATAGATAATAGTTTCCATAATTTTAATCAATTTCTATGCCAAAATTCATATTCTTTGTCATCAACGCCAATTAACTTGTAATTGAAAGCATTGATAAGCCAACCATAATCATCGGACAATTTGTCAGCAAGTCCATTGACAAACTCTTTGACAACTTCCAAATCATTTGTTGCTTGGGGTAATGGATAGTATTTTTCAGTCGGGAGGTTTGCTTCAATCTCTTCGATTGCTGCATCAATTTCTTCACCCGTCATATCGTCAGTGTCATAGACATCTTCGATTTCAACGCACCAATCAATTTCAGTGCATTTTACACCTTTGATTTCGGTTTTACACCAACCCATATTGACTTTTGCCATAGTATTTAATTTTAATTGGTTATACTATTATTATAGCAAAAAGTGTGCCAAATTATTCCCAAATGGAAAGGTTTTTAATCTTTTCTTGATTTTCTTTTGTGAGGTTGTCAAACTCTTTCCAATACCCATTGTTTTCTTCGTCAAGCAAATAGGCAAGCAATTCGTTGGATTCCTCAAAGTAAACGAGTTGAGCAAGTTCAAGCCCATCATCAATTACTTCATCGTAAATATCAACATACTTTTCATCGGCTTCAACACCTGCTTCACCTTCAGCCTTGATAATGGCAATGATTTCTTCTTTTGTTTTCATGGATTATAATTTTAATTGGTTAGCGACTACAATATACACAAAAACCATGCCAAACTATTCAAAGTATGACAAGGCTTCGTAATTAAATCTAACAAAATCTTTTTCTTTATGGCAGACTTCCTGCAAGATGGAAACCCAATTTTCCATAGGAGTATTTTCTTTGATGAACTTGTTAATCATATTGCAGAAAAACGTAACTTCATCCAAAATATCCTCATTAGTGTTTTTAGGAAAACCTAAACTCAATGCTTCCCCAAGATTGGAAATGAACATTGAGGTAAAGAATCCATGTAAGCCCATGCTGTCGCCAAACTCGGAGGCATAACACCAAATTCCAATTATCTTTCTATCTTTGCAGTATTCCTTTGCAATTCTCCAATCAAATACATAACCTCGCCAATCCTTACTGAACAATCCGCTACGGCTACCATGACCCAACAAAAGAATTGTATCATCGTCATTTTTGGCTAATTCATGCACAACATCATCCCTTGTAGGATTATACAATAAAGTACAATCAATCCCTTCATAAACAGCCTTCAGTCTTGCTGTATCTTCCATCGAATCAATGTGAATAACAATCATTTCAATTTTAATTTAATGTTCACTACAATATATAACAAAAAGTGTGCCAAACTTTTCAGTAAGACACACTTTCGCACCAATTAAAAATTAAACATCTATGAATTTTTGTATTCGGCTTCGCTGATGAAGATTCGTACCCCATCGGTTGCTTCGTAGCCTTCATTGTAGGCGGCATAACTCGTTTCCGTGACTTCCTCGGTGTCGTAGTTGAGGCTACCTACCTTTTGTTCTTCTTTTTCTTTTACGATTTCTTCTTGCAGGACTTCCTTTGCCTTGTCCATGCTGTCAGTTACTGCAATAGTTTTGATTTCGATGTTGAAATCATAATTGCAATTTTTGATAATGACGTATTTCTTTTCCATAGTTTGAGTTTTTAAGTGTGTGCGCTCGGTGGGACTCGAACCCACGACTCCCACATTAAAAGTGTGGTACTCTACCGACTGAGTTACGGACGCAAAATATATCGGTCTTATGTCCGATTGCCATCTAATAGTAATTTTGCCGTGCGACTGCGAAGGGATTTTGCCTTGCCACTGCGAAGGGTCTTTCCTATTAGATATATTATAATTTCTATTTGGGCGATGCTCTTGCCAAGGTCATGGACTTTTTGTTTCTATTGCGGCTTTGTAACGTATCCCGAACTTTACCCTATAAACCGCTCTCTTTTATTGGGGTTTCTATCACTATTAAATTATCAAAAATATCAAATATATATTACCGATTTACGGCTGACCTCTAATGCTTTTCATATTCAAAGATGCTCTTATATAATTACAAATTCCGGATTATTACTTGGTTTTAGTTTGCTTTGGGCTTGTCTCTCGGTCTCATACTATTTAGCGATTTAGATGTTAGACTTCGATTTATTACTTACAAATATCGTGCCAAAGTGGGCTAATCTTCTACGAGGTAAACGAATTTTCCGCTTTCAAGCCCTTTTCTACGCTCTTCCCCACTATAACCGCACCATTCACGGCAATACTTTGATGTGGTGGTTGAGTATTCATGGCTTCTCGTAAGATAGAGTTTGCCGCCTGTCCGAATACCAATCAAGGTATCGAATGACTGAAAAAGGTTGCCGTTTTCAAAACGAACTTCGTACTGATTACGGACTGCTTCACCACTTCGGGGT